>OKHN01000051.1_pt1 | contig 89663 bp, 85 predicted proteins | sample 1612511 | NCBI WGS metagenome assembly OKHN01 (sample SAMN04436800, study PRJEB24849) | human gut metagenome | biome: human gut; feature: NICU; material: stool | host: Homo sapiens | place: USA: Saint Louis, MO | collected 2011-04-20
GTCCAGGAACTGACAAAGAGAGAGATTCATGGAAAATCCAGCCAGCCTGTTGCGATGTCTGAACCCTTACTGTGCCCGTGCGATGGAAGGGGCGGTTTCGCTCTGTCAGACCCGCACCCATGCGAAAATTTTGCCGGGGCACTGGCTGCTGGCCTCGCTTGCCGGAGAGCAGAGCATCCGCAGCGTTCATCTGCTGATGGCGCTGGGCGGGAAACCTAACCTGGCTCGCTGTGATGGGCTGTGGCCCTTACTGACGCTTGGCCAGAGCCAACTGGAGCGCCTGCGCCCGTTACTGGATGCGCAATCTGACGAGCGGCCGGATCTGCAGCCGGAAATCGAACTGGCTCAGGGTATCGGACTGGAGTTTGACCTCACAGAAGGAGTGCACGCATGAGCAATAATCCTCCGTTAAGATTCAGCCACAGCCATCATCTGCTTTCGGTGAAAGGCTGTGACGCCGAGCCCGATGTACTGGCGTTTGAAGGCGATGAAGCCCTGAGCAAACCCTTCCGCTACCGTATTGAGTTCACCAGCGCTGACCATACCATCAGCAAAGAGATGATGCTGATGAAAGCGGCTTCCCTGACGCTGCAGGCCCCGGTTGACCAGGGCTACGGCATCAAAATCCAGCAGCCGGTGCGGGTGATTCAGGGAGTGGTGACGGGTTTTGAACGCCTGGGCACCTCAAAGGACGAAACCCGCTACGCCCTGACGCTTGAGCCACGCCTGGCGCTGCTTGACCGTTCGCACCAGAACGCCATTTATCAGGACATGTCGGTCCCACAAATCGTGGAAAAAATTCTGCGCGAGCGTCACAACATGCGCGGTCAGGATTTTCTGTTCTCGCTCTCAAAAGAGTATCCGCGCCGTGAACAGGTGATGCAGTACGGTGAGAACGACCTGCACTTTATCACCCGCCTGCTGGGTGAGGTCGGTCTCTGGTTTCGTTTTACCACCGACACGCGGCTGAACATCGACGTGGTGGAGTTTTACGACAGCCAGCAGGGGTATGAAAAAGGCCTGACGCTGCCGTCGGCGCCGCCATCCGGGCAGCATTCGCAGGGTGTGGACTCGGTGTGGGAGATGGAGAGCCATCATAACGTGGTGCAGAAGCAGGTCAGCACCCGCGATTACAACTACCGCCAGGCCACGGAAGACATGAACACCCTCGTTGATGCGACCAGGGGAGATGCCACCACTTACGGAGAGGCCTATCACTGGGCGGATAACTACCTGACGGCGGGAAACTCCCATGACCGTAATCCGGCACCGGAGTCCGGGGCGTTCTATGCCCGCATTCGTCACGAACGCTACCTGAATGGCCAGACGCAGACCCGGGCCGTCACCAGCTGCCCGACCCTCTCTCCGGGGATGCTGCTGAAAGTCACCGGCGGGTACGAAGTGGCTGAGGTGTTTGCGCAGGGCGTGGTCATCACGGCGATGCACAGCCATGCGCGGCGTGATGAGGACTTTGGCATAAGGTTTGACGGTATCCCGGACAGCCCGGATTTTAGTTTCCGCCCGGCGCCCGGCAGTCGTCCGGTGATGGCAGGCACCGTACCGGCCCGCGTCACCAGTACCACTGAAAATGACACCTACGGGCATATCGATAAGGACGGCCGCTACCGCGTCAACATGCTGTTTGACCGGGACAGCTGGGAGACCGGATTCGAGAGCCTGTGGGTTCGTCAGTCCCGGCCGTATGCCGGGGACACTTACGGTCTGCACTTGCCGCTGCTGGCAGGCACCGAAGTGGCGATTGGTTTTGAGGACGGTAACCCGGACCGGCCGTACATCGCCGGGGTGCTGCACGACTCGGCGCACGGCGACCACGTCACCATCCGCAACTACAAACGCAACGTCCTGCGCACGCCGGCAAACAACAAAATCCGCCTCGACGACGAGCGCGGGAAAGAGCATATCAAGGTCAGCACGGAGTACGGCGGCAAGAGCCAGCTGAATCTCGGACATCTGGTCGACAGCAAGAAACAACAGCGCGGGGAAGGTTTTGAGCTCAGGACGGACCGCTGGGGGGCTATTCGTGCACAGCAGGGTATTTTCATCACCGCAGATGCACAAATCAAAGGTCAGGGACAGGTTCTGGCGATGGATGCGGCGCTGGGGACACTCAATCAGGCGCAGCAGTTAGCGAAATCACTGAGCGATGCTGTAGCCACTGCACAGGCTGAACTCGCGCAGATCCAGGCGCAAAAAACATTGCTGGGATCCTCTCTCAAGGATCTGCAGCAGTCCGCGTTGCTGATGAGCGCCCCGGACGGGATAGCTCAGGTATCACCGCAAAGCATCCAAATCAGCAGCGGACAGAACTTTATTCAGACCTCCGGCGAGAACAGTGACTTTAGCGTCTTCAAAAAATTCACCGTTGCGGCAGGCGAGATCATCAGCCTGTTTGCCAAAACGCTGGGCATCAAGATGTATGCCAATAAGGGTAAGGTTGATATTCAGGCACAAGGGGATGCAATGATGCTGACCTCCCTGAAAAGCATGACCATCATCAGTAAAGACGATGAGGTGGTGATTCAGGCAAGCAAGAAAATTACTTTATGTTGCGGTAAAACCGCTGTGGTCATCGACCCGTCTGGCGTCAATATTCTGACGCCTGGTGATGTGAATGCCAAATCAGCCAGCCTGAACCATCTGGCATCACAGAGCTTCAGCCCGGCACAACCTGAACTGCCACCGGCGGCCAGTTGTGTGGAGAGTGCGCTCTGATGGATACCCTCACTAACTTAACTGATGCCCTGAATGCCAGACAGAATGAATACCGCTACCTGGTGCTTGATCCGCTAAAAAAGGTGGCGAGCTGGGATCCTCTGCACGCAGACATGCTCAGGAATAGCCACGGTAGCGATGCCCTGCGCAGGATATTGCGTCCGGATTTAGCCTGGTCGCCGGAGCATTGTCCGATTCTGCTGTTGCTTGCTTCTCCGGGCGGGTCTCTGGATGAAGATCTGGTCCGAAGCAGTGAAACCTATGCATTCGGAGAAGCACTGTACGAGAAGCGCTATGTCTGCGGCTGGCTGAATTCAGCACTTTCGCCTGATGAAATGGCTGTCTGGCTGGCTGATTTGTGCAAACACATCAAACCGGGCGTCAGTATCCCTGCGTTCGAACCCCTGCGCCTTGAACTGTTGCAGGCGACTGCTGACCCTGAGTTGCTGGCAGGTCTGCTTGCCGCAACGACTCAGTGGCACTGGATGTCCTGTACGGGTGAACTGAGGACACTGAGTGGTAAATCCGGTGGTGATGCCTGGATGCTGAACTGGGGAGCTGAACACGCACAAGCTGAAGTCCGTAATATCTGGCGTTTGCTGTCTGCCTGGCATGAATCAAATGACGCTTTACCTCCAGAGGCTGTGCGTCTTGCGGCTGATGCCTGGTTTGCCGCTGATAAATCGGGGCTGCATCATCTCAGTGACCGGCTATGCCTGGCGCTCAATGCCCTGACCTTGCCCGTTGATATCACTACACATGCAGTCGTACAGGCCCGACTGCAGGAAGCCGCGGAAAACCCGGCACTGCACTTTACCCAACTGCTTCAGACCCTCCCGGACTTTGTCTGGCAGGAGCTGCGTCAGGCATGACGCGACTGAGAAAGGAATTTGATAATGGATATGAAAGCACAGGTAAATAAAAACGCAGCGGCAATTCAGCAGGCAGCATCCACACCTTCAGGCTGTAAGTCGTGTGAGCGTAAAGGAGTTGCGATATACCCGTTACGTGTGGCTGCAGTCCCGGCTTCTCTGGTAAATACCGGCTGGCATCCTGCCGTCCCTCACCAGGACATAGAGCTTAAGGGGGGCGAGTTCAAATACGCCCTGCGTACACTGCGCGAGGGTTATGTGTATGTTCTGGCTGATAAACAGGTCTGGTATGCCTACCAGGTCACCCCGCAGGGCTTTTTGCGCATGTTCAATGCGAAGGAAATGCCGGAAGGAGGGAAAGTGGAACCTCTGAGTGCCGCCTGCCTGCAGCAGAATCATGATATCCGCAGCAGCTTTATCAATATCGATCCGAAGCATACCCATGCAGCCGTGGCCTTCAGCAATGACCCGTGGCCCCGTGAAGTGCTGGCGAAATATAAACAAGCCGGTGCTTCGGCACCGCGTTTTACGCAAGTGACTATTGCTGATGGGAAAACAGTGACAATTGAAGGTGCGGGGCGCAGCCTGGAGCTTGACCCCACGCTCTCAACTCTGACAAAGAACGTGCTGGAGTTTGCGACAGAAAAATTCCCGGGTATTGTCGGAAAAGAAGGGCAGCCCGATGGCGCGTATGGTTTTTATCCGCGAAGGGATATCAGGAAGCAGACGGCGCTGGGTAATAAGGTTGCGGAGTTACAGGAGCTGTACGGTGCAGTGCATGCCATTGTGCTGGATGATGCCATCGGGATTGTTCAGGAACTTAATCACGCCCGCCTGGATGTGGTGGATGCGCTGGCGAAATATCGTTCTAAACCCGCGAATCTTCATCAGGGCACCATTTCCGACACGATTTTGTCAATTCAGGAACTGATGACAAAGCAGGTGGATGCGGATAAAAGCATTAAGCCTGTCACTATCCCGCCTTTTACTGATTCCCCCTTCGATCAGGGAATAACCTTCAGCCGTGAAGATATGGTTGCCGCCACCAAACGTTCTGCGCTGGAGAGGATGCAGGAATATTACAGCGAACCCAGTCGCGCTAAATTTGCCCGGGAATTTAAAGCCGTGGTGGACGGCTATCAGCAAAAAATAACGGCGGTGGCGAAGGATCTGGATGCCTGGTATCACTCGGCTTTATGGCTGACGGTGATCAAACAGGACTATTCCCCGGTAACCAGTGTAATCAGCTGGGCGGCTCAGCTTAACATGCTGGCCGCCAGTTTGCAGGGGGCGATGGCAGGAATGGATAAGGACAAATCGGCCTGGCATGACTGGATGGAAAGTCCGGACAGTCCGCCATTTTTGTCTCTCCTTGGCAAACAGTCTGGGCTAATCGCGGCGGTCTACAACGGTTCAGCAAACTACACCAATATGAAGACCCTGCTGAACAGTCAGGAAGTCTGTGACTTTGTGGACAGCATCAACTTCAGCCAGCCCGTAAGCAGCCTGACGATGTCGATGAACGGCGCATTCAGCATGATTGGCGAGAAGATTTCCGCCAAAGCGAACGCAGGATTCGGGCGGGTACTTCAGGCAATGGCCTATGCTGCAGAAGGTGAACCTGCTGTTACTATTTTTTCGGGTGAAATTACCGTTCGTGAATTTCAGAATATCATGCTTAAGCAGCTGGATGGGCACGGTCGTCCCGTTTGGGGGACCATGCGGGGAGGCATCACGACCTCCCATGCCGGTACCTGGCTGCAGGTAACTGATCCCGTCATACTTGAGCGAAAAATTCACGTACGCTATGCATCCTTACTGAAAGATATTGAATCACCGGTCTATAAGCAGGCAGCACGCAAGGCGGGTTCCAGTTCGGCGGCCCTGAGTAAAGGCACGATGCTGAAAGACGGTAGCCATCTTTCCGGATTCCCGAATCTGATCCTCGCGCAGGATGCCGTAGACGCTTCTCTTACAACGGGTAGCATGAGTATGACGCTGGGGGATACGCTGAAAATAGCCCGTCAGCAGTACCAGCTTTCGCGACGGGTATTCAGCAGCAGCGGCCTGGGTCTGGTGCTGGGGGCCGCTATGCTGGGTCTGCAGAAAAGTGCCCTGGACGCCAACCTTAAAGCGCTGAAGGAGGCTGTGCCGGGGGATGCGCAGGCGGAAATGAAGCTGGCCTCCAGCGCGCTGATGGTGACAGCTTCGGCGGTGGAAATGGTCGGTTTTGGTCATATGATCGCCCGCTGGGGCACCAATCCCTGGGACGTCAAGCCCAATATGATAGTGCGTGGTGCTGAAATCTACGCCCATCCGCTGATCCGGGTTGCCGGGGTGATTGGAGGAGTGGCGTCGATTGTGGATGGGATTGCTCTGGGTGTGAAAGCCTGGGATGCAGCTAAATCAGGTGATTCTACAGCTTCAGCTGAATACTCAATCAGTGCATTCAGCACTTTTAGCGCTGGTGTTCTTGGTATTTATGCTGGTTTGGCCGGTGATTTTGCTCTTTTGGGGCCTGTAGGTATTTGTATTGGTTTGGCCATCTTAGGCGCGGTACTGGCAACCATGGCGGCAGATGAAGTTCGTTCACCGCTGGAAGTATGGCTCAGTGACACCTGTTTCGGCCTCAAGCGAGCCGAACATGAAAAACACTGGGATGCTAACAGTCTTACGGATCTTCAGGCCGCGATGAAAGCATACTACACCATTGCTAGCGGCGTCTCTGCAGAAATCCGGCGTGAAAGAATGGCCGAAGTGGTGCTCAATTCTGCCGGGACGGGGCTGATTGCCGTGCAGGTGAAGCTGCCGGGGTGCAGTAAGATGGGTTCGGACTGGCTGATTGAACTGACGGCCAAAGGAAACGGTGGCAGTCAACTGCTGGCTCAGTCGGCGTGTTCAGGGAAGGTGACAAACGTGGAAACTGCGGCTAAGCAGAGTTTTGATATCACCCCGATGGGAATGGGATCGGCCACCTTGTCTGCTGATTCAGTAATGAAAGAAAGCTGGGAGACAAATGGGTTACTGCTGCAGGGAGAGTTTGCGTTTAACCGCATGAAATTCAGCAATGTGGAGCTCAACGTGACCTACTGGCCAGATAAGCACAAACCGGAAGAAAGTCTGCAGCTAACAACCAGCGCTTAAGGCAATTAAGGATAAAACGATGTCACAAGACGCTTTTTTTCAGGAGCAAAGTGAAGTTCAGCCAAAGCTTAATCCTCCCATATATCGCTGGCAGGAGGATATGCCAGAGAATAACCAGCCTCAGCTAGTGCCTCCCCAGCTTATTTGGCTAAATATCAAAAATAACATCTGGATTGAAATTCCTCGTTATGAAGGTGTTATATGGGGGGGGATGTTGGGAGGTGCATTTATAGTGTCTCTTTTCATCATTTTTGTAACTCCATTTTTTTACTCTATTCTTAGCGATTTTCCGGATATATTCGCAGTAATTAACTGTTCAGGTATGTTCTTTGTATTGATTTCGTCCTTATTTGTTTTTTTAAAATCATACTTCTGGGCTGTGAGAGATCAACCTATTCGTCTGAACAAAAAAAGGCAGAAGATCTACGCCTTTGACTATAAAAGAAAATGGTGGAATCCCTGGGCCAAATGGCCAGCCACTGTCAAAGCTTACCACTGGGCAGATATTCACGGTGAGATGCGTTTTTCCAGCGACCGCTATACCGGGGGCTTTCAGCTGTTCGCTTCCGTCTGTCAGCCAGGAACGCTGAACGTGGTGGAACGCTTCCAGATTGCCAGTGGCTCTCCTGCGCAGTTGCAGCAGCTCTGGAGCTATCTGTGCCTGTATATGAAAGGCGAGCCTGTGCCGGATGAGGCAGTCAACAAAGGTCGCCCTGATTTCTGGTGCCCGCGTAAAGCGGATAAATGGCCTGCTGAATTGGAACGAGAATCCACCACCGGGCCGGATACTGAACTTTCTGCTCCCCGAGCCTGTAGCAAACTATCTGATAAGACGAGCTAATCGCCAGTGCTAAGGACAAGATAATGTCACAGGACACATTTTTTCAGAGTCAAAGTGAGACTCAGCCAAGGCTTAACCCTCCCATATACCGCTGGCAGGAGGATATGCCAGAGAATAACCAGCCTCAGTTAGTGCCTCCTCAGCTAATTTGGTTAAATATAAAAAACAGTATCTGGATGGAAATTCCTCGTTATGAAGCGATTATGTGGGGGGGGATGGTTTTTGGAATAGTAATTCAATTTATTACCATTGTTATTTTTTTTGTTTTTTTATTTGATGATGATGTTTTTTCATTAGTTTTATTAGCTACGGCTTCATTTGCTTCATTTACATTGATGTTGACTTATATTCGAATGTGTTTTTATATTCCACGGGATCAGCCCATTCGTTTGAATAGTAAGCGTCAAAAAATCTATACCTTCGATTATAAAAGGAAATGGTGGAATCCCTGGGCCAAATGGCCAACCACTGTCAAAGCTTACCGCTGGGCAGATATTCACGGTGAGATGCGTTTTTCCAGCGACCGCTATACCGGAGGTTTTCAGCTGTTTGCTTCCGTCTGTCAGCCCGGAACGCTGAATGTGGTGGAGCGCTTCCAGATTGCCAGTGGCTCTCCTGCTCAGTTGCAGCAGCTCTGGAGCTATCTGTGCCTGTATATGAAAGGTGAACCTGTGCCGGATGAGGCAGTAAATAAAGGTCGCCCTGATTTCTGGTGCCCGCGTAAAGCAGATAAATGGCCTGAAGCACTGGAAATTGAATCAACCACCGCTGTAGAAAAAGTTCTTCCCTGACTGACAGCGCTCTGCTGGCTTTCTGAATGACCGCAGGAAATAAACAAATGGATATGAGAGCACAGGGAAATAAAAATGCAGCGGCAAGTCAGCAGGCAGCATCCACACCTTCAGGCTGTAAGTCGTGTGAGCGTAAGGGGGTTGCGATATACCCGCTACGTGTGGCTGCAGTCCCGGCTTCTCTGGTGAATACCGGCTGGCATCCTGCCGTTCCTCACCAGGATGTGGGGCTGAAGGGGGGCGAGTTCAAATACGCCCTGCGAACACTGCGCGAGGGCTATGTGTATGTTCTGGCAGATAAACAGGTCTGGTATGCCTACCAGGTCACCCCGCAGGGCTTTTTGCGCATGTTCAATGCGAAGGAAATGCCGGAAGGAGGGAAAGTGGAACCTCTGAGTGCCGCCTGCCTGCAGCAGAATCATGATATCCGCAGCAGCTTTATCAATATCGATCCGAAGCATACCCATGCAGCCGTGGCCTTCAGCAATGACCCGTGGCCCCGTGAAGTGCTGGCGAAATATAAACAAGCCGGTGCTTCGGCACCGCGTTTTACGCAAGTGACTATTGCTGATGGGAAAACAGTGACAATTGAAGGTGCGGGGCGCAGCCTGGAGCTTGACCCCACGCTCTCAACTCTGACAAAGAACGTGCTGGAGTTTGCGACAGAAAAATTCCCGGGTATTGTCGGAAAAGAAGGGCAGCCCGATGGCGCGTATGGTTTTTATCCGCGAAGGGATATCAGGAAGCAGACGGCGCTGGGTAATAAGGTTGCGGAGTTACAGGAGCAGTACGGTGTGGTGCATGCCATTGTGCTGGATGATGCCATCGGGATGGTTCAGGAATTGAACAGTGCCAGAATGGATGTCGTTAAGGTAATGACCGACTATCAGGCTAAGACTGAAAATCGGCATAAGAAGATGATATCAGATGCCATTATACAAATTCGGGCCGGAATAGCGGAAAAAATAGCTACAGATCCCACCATCCGAGCGATTCCCGGAAAATATCCCATCAGCCGTGCCAAACGGGTATCCATGAAAACCCAGGATGCGATGGAGCGACTGGAGGACTATTACCATGAGTCAATTCGCGCTGAATTTGCCTCGGGTTATCAGTCAACGGTAGATGGCTACCAGCGGAAGCTGAAATCTGTCGTACAGGATTTAAGTGCGGCTTATCAGTCGGTTTTTTGGCATACCGTGATCGAGCATGATTATGCGCCAGAGATCAGTGTTATCAGTTGGGCTGCACTTCTGGGCATGCTAGCCGGTAATCTCCACGGTGGCATGGTAGGGATGGACAAAAGCGATAAAGCGACTGATGGCGGTAAAACCGTCTGGCTTTCATGGATGCAGGACCCGAAAAGTCCACCTTACAGGGCTTTGCTGGCAGGCAGAAAAGATCTGCCGACGTCGGTCTATGACGGGACGATGACTTACGCCAATCTTAAAACGCTGCTCAATAGCGACGAGATGGGGCATTTCCTTAACAGCGACGCCTTCAGGCAAACAACAGCAAGCCTGGTGATGTCGCTGAATGGGGCGTTCAGTCAACTGAGCAACGTGCTTTCAGCGAAAGCGGAAGCCGGGTTTGTCCGGACAATGTCGGCCCTGGCCTGTGCCGCAGGTGAAGGGCCTGTGGTGGCGGTTTATTCCGGAGAAATGACCGTCAGGGATTATCAGAATGTCGTGCGTAAGCCATTAAATACCCACGGACAATCAGTTCTGACTCAACGTCTTGAGAATGCTGATAGTATCATCAGTGCTTCCCGGGCTGGTCACTGGCCTGAAATCACCGACCCGGTAATCCTGGACCGTAAAATTCAGGTCAAACTGGCGGCTCCTTTGAAAACGGTTGACTCGTTGATGTTTAAGCAGGCAGCACGCAAGGCGGGGACGAGCGCGTCGGCGATAAAATCGGGGAACTTGCTTAAAAATCCATCTCAGTTGGCAGGACTGCCGGACCTGACACCAGAGATAGTCAGCCACTCTCTGACAACAGGGGAAATTCCTTTAAGCGCCGCAGATATGCGCAGAGTCGCAGGCTTTCAGTCTGAACTGCCGCCGAGTTTTTATGCAGGCAGCCTGGGACTGGTGCTAGCCGGAGTCATGCTTGGTTTTCAGATCCATACCATGCACGAGAATATGAAATCGCTGAAAACCTGGCTACCTGACTCACAATCTGTAATGTCGCTTGGCTCGGGAACGCTTTTAATGATGGCGACTGGGGCAGAAATCGTCGGGCAGACCTATACGATGTTCCAGGCGAGCAAAGAGATGGTGCACCCAATGCTGAAAGTAGCTGGAGTGATCGGTGGCGTGGCGGTGGTTATTGATGGTATATCATTAATTATGAAGAATCATGATGTTAAGAATTTAGGGGATTCTAAAGCAGGAAATCAATATCTAGCTGCCGGATATGTAACATTGACAGCAGGTGGTTTGGGTATCTATGCAGGTGTTGTTGGCAATTTTGCACTTTTCAGTGAAACATTAATTTTAGGACCTATAGGATGGTGCATTGCTCTAGGAATAGTGGCACTGATTTTGACATCCGCTGCTGACAGCAATGTTCGCTCGCCGCTGGAGCGCTGGTTGACCCATACCTGTTTTGGCGTGGTTGAAAAGCGCGGCGGTAAAGAGAAAGCCTGGAGTGCCGCCAGCCTGAGTGATTTGCAGGAAGCGATGAAAGAATTACATACCATTGCCAGCGGTGTTTCAGCGCAGCTGGTTCGCGACCGGATCACTGAGTTCTTGTTCAATTCCACGATATCGGGAACCGAGATGGTGTCCGTTCTGGCGACCCTTCCCGATTATAGCCAGTCCGGTTCAGACTGGCTGGTTGAGTTAGCTGCCATTGGGAGTGGTGGGCGTGAGGTGCTGGCGCGTAACGGTTCCCCGACAAAGCTTGCAGGCCTGGCCAAACCAGTGCCTCAGGCTGTTGAATTGACTCATATCATGAGCATGAATGCGGTAGTCGTTCCACCTGCCATTAAAATGACCTCTGCGCCTGCACTGGATGAAACGCTAGTCACGGCGGGTACCAGTAAAATACTGCAGCTGAGTGGAGAATACCCACTAAATACCCGGCGCTTCACGGGCATGGAGCTGAAAGTCAGTTACTGGCCAGACAAAACGTATCCAGAAGAAATTTTGCAACTTTCAGCCACCATGGACAGCCAATAAGGGACTGGAGTATGACTGATAATTTTTTTGATCGTGCAAAACCGAAGCTTAATCCTCCCGTCAGTGCCTGGAAGGAGGACTTGCCGGAGAATAATCAACCACAGTTAGTACCTCCGCAGTTGCTCTGGCTAAATAAAATAAATGACACCTGGCTGGAAATTCCTCGTTACGATAAAGGGATGACCTGGTGGGGAATGATTCCTTCTGCAGTATTAATGCTTGGTTTTACCATCTACTCGCTTTATAGCATTGTCATAATGAAAATATCCTGGCATCTCAGTGGGAATATATTACTCCTTGTTGTTTTGTTAAGTTTTATGTTTTTTTTACATTGCTTTTTGTTTTGCATGAAGTTGTATTTTGTAACTCCTCGGGACCAACCCGTCCGTTTCAACAAAAAAAGACAAAATGTTTATGTTTTTAAATGTAAAAAAGATCGTATTCCGTGGTTTAAATGGCCTGTCATTATAACCCGATATAACTGGGCTGATGTTCACGGTGAAATCCGGTATTGCAGCGATCGCTACCGTTCGGGCCATCAGCTATGGGGCTCGGTCTGCGAACCGGGAACGTATAATGTCATCCATCGTTTTCAGCTTGCAGACGGAGAGCCCGCAGAGTTACAGCAAGTCTGGAGTTTCCTCTGTCTGTATATGAAAGGCGAGCCAGTGCCCGCAGAGCCCAAAAATAAAGGCAGGCCCGACAGCTGGCGTCCACGAAAAGCAGATAAATGGCCGGAAGAATGGGAGCGGGAATCCACCACCGCACCAGATGGTCGCACTCCTGTTATTTGGTCCCGTGAAACGCTGCCGGAATAAGTGATATTATGGACAGTCAACAAGGACAGGAAAATGACCGACAATTTGTTTTCTCGCGCTAAACCGAAGCTTAACCCTCCCGTCAGTGCCTGGAAAGCGGATATGCCGGAAAACAGTGAGCCACAGCTGGTGCCACCTCAGTTGCTCTGGATGAATAAGATAAATGATGTGTATCTTGAGATCCCCCGTTATGACAAAGGGATGACCTGGTGGGGGATGTTACCAGCAGGAATATTAATGCTGTGTTTAATGTCTTTTATGTTAATGATTTGTCTAAAGATGCAACCTTATGTTGAGGGTTTTACAATGCCCGCAATTGCATTGCTTAGTACTAGTGTTTTTATTACGTTGTCATTCTTCTGTATGAAAATATATTTTACAACTCCCCGAGATCAGCCAGTTCGTTTAAATCATAGCCGATGTAAAATTTACGTATATAAATACAAAAAAGACCGTATCCCCTGGTTTAAATGGCCGGTCATTATCACCCGATATAACTGGGCTGATGTTCATGGTGAAATCCGGTACTGCAGCGATCGCTACCGTTCGGGCCATCAGCTATGGGGCTCGGTCTGCGAACCGGGAACGTATAATGTCATCCATCGTTTTCAGCTTGCAGACGGAGAGCCCGCAGAGTTACAGCAAGTCTGGAGTTTCCTCTGCCTGTATATGAAAGGCGAGCCAGTGCCCGCAGAGCCCAAAAATAAAGGCAGACCCGACAGCTGGCGTCCACGAAAAGCAGATAAATGGCCGGAAGAGTGGGAGTGGGAATCCACCACCGCTCCTGATGGCAAACAACCATCCGTTTCACACCAAAAAATATTAACTGACTCTGTAAAATAACCCCCTGGCAGGCATCTGGTGAGTTTGCTCATTGAATGCAGCCAGCCTGCTATCCATTGCCGTTACTTCAAAACAAGAATCGTACTATGCCTGTCGATCTAAAAAATATGCCTGATGTCAGCGCCAGGCCTGCATCTCCCAAATTTTCTCGCTGGATGATGGTGCTGATGATCCTGATTGGTTTCTGTATCGTCATTTCCCGTCTGGTGACGGGTAAAAATAACGTGTTGCTGACCGTGGGCGCTCCCGCGATTATGCTTGGTGGGTTGCTGTTTATTTTGTTCGTGATTTATCTGCTGCGTGCAATTTCCGCCAATGCCCGGGACAGGGAGCGGGAACAGACGATCCTCAAAGAAGTTCGCCGGGGCAGACGTGCGCTGCAAATTCTGGCGGCCGAATGCTGCACGGCACACTCCTCTGCGAATAAACCGTTCACGGCCATTGGCAGCAATCTCGTGAAAAATGAGAATGTCTTTTATCCCCAGCAATCCTGGCGCGGGGAGGAAGATACCCGTCTGAGTCAGATAGCCCGTACTGGGGGAGCCAAAGAAGAGCAGCATCTTCAGGCGTTATTCAGGGCACTAATCCGCAAACTGGCGCAGCCGCTGTCTTTCCTGCCAGCAGACAAGTCCGTAATGGTGCTTCTGGAGCACTCCTCGTCTATATCTGAGGAGGAAGCCTTCGCCCTTTTTGGGGACGCATTGCGGCAGTCAGGTATTCAGCAATCTGTTTCTACCCTTGCCGGGAGCGGTGCGCAGGCGATTGATCACTGGCTCGACCATCATATCCGCAGCGAGGCTGTCCTTCTGGTGGTGTCGTGGCAATACGCACCGCTCAATACCTCAATGTCCGCTGAAGCTATAAGCGGAATACTGCTGGGGAACCGACTGACGCAGGATATCCTTCCGCCGTTGGCCTTTCTTCACCGCCCGGAAGCCGGAGAAGGAGAGCCTGACGCATTGCACTATGCCATTACTCAGGCGCTCGATTGGGTGCCGGTTGGCGCCGAAAAGCCGGAGCATCTTTGGCTTAGTGGGGTTGATGCTGAAACCGAAGCGCATGCCGCTTTGATGAAAGGCATTAGTGCTACAGGTCTGAAAAATGTCGACCCGCAGATGGGTTTTCATAATTTCAATGATTTTCTGGGTGATCCTGGTAACGCATCACTCTGGCTTGCCGTGGCAGGTGCCACACAATCAATACAACAACAACCGGCACATCACTTACTGATTAGCCGCGATCAACAAACTGGAAAGGTCTGGAATATGGTTGTATCCCCTGCGTCTTCCACTAAGGAGGGCGAAGCATGAGGCGCTTCCTCTCGCTATTTAAAAAACCGGAAATTGTGTTCTGGCTTTTGGTGTTAATTGTGCTGGTTTGCAGCCTTGCCGTGGTGAGTATCGTCTACTGGCTGCCTGAAAGGCTACAGCTCATCAGGGAAACCTCCGCCTGGTATGCCTGGTTGAGCGGTTCTGTGGCAGCAAGTATTGCACTGGCCATAACTGGAGTATTTCTTTTCTTTGGTGCGCGAGCTGAAGGTAAACGTAGCTTCAGTAAAGAGCGGCAAAATGCGCAGGGTGATGATGTTAAGACGCCACCAAAGAAAGATGTAACACCCGTATCTGCTGCAGTGACGACCCGTCAACAAATTCGCGATCACCTCCGCCGCCGTTACCATCTTTTCTGGTACCACAAAGTCCGCCTGCTGCTGATTACCGGCGATGAAGCCGCAATCGAACAGCTGGTTCCCGGCCTGCAACAGCAGCAGTGGCTCGAAGGCAACCGCACCGTGCTGATTTACGGTGGCAGCCTGGCACCGGAGCCTGACCGTGAAAAATACACCGCATTACGCAAGCTGCGCCGCGGACGCCCGCTGGACGGGATTGTCCGCGTCATGCCGCAGTCACTTAACCTGGCCCCGCAAATCAGCGACAGCGATTTACGCGGGCTGGAAAAAATCAGCGAACTGCTGCGTTATTCCGCCCCGGTCTGGCTGTGGCAGCTGTGCGACAGCAACTGGTCGCAGGGTATGCGTCCTGAGCAGGCTGTGGGGGCAAGTTTTCCCCTACGCGCAAAAGAAGACGATATTATCCGCCAGCTGGAGCGGATGCTCCCGGCCCTGCGGGCGCAGGGGGTAAGCCAGGTCGCTGAGAACAACAGCCACGACTTCCTGCTGCGTCTGGGCCAGCACCTCCAGGACGGCGGTATCGTCCGCCGGGCTCAGCAACTGCTGCCATGGCTCTACGACTCTCAGCAGCGTGTTCCTCTACGTGGCCTGATGTTCAGCCTGCCGGAGAATAAATCCGCCAGTACGTCAGCGGGAACAGCCGATGCTGAGCAATATATCCCTGAATTACAGCGCCATGCCCTGACCCTGCCGGCGACCTGGCAGGGTATCGTTGACGACTGCACCCGTGTGCGGGGCCGCCGTGTCGGCATGGCGTGGGAGAGGACGCTTGCCTGGACACTGATGACCATCATCGTTGTCTGGGGGGCGGGAATGCTGCTGTCGTTTACGGTCAACCGCCAGCAGATAGTCTCCGTCGCCGAACAGGCACATGCCCTGGTGGCGCATCCTTCCGTATCGGACAACCAGCTGACGGCCCTGCATACTCTGCGTAATGATGCCGGGCGTCTGCAGCATAATGCTCAGGAGGGCGCCCCCTGGTATCAGCGCTTCGGCCTGGACCATAACCAGCAGTTGCTCCGCGCGATGCTCCCCTGGTACGGCGTGGCCAACAACCGCCTGATACGCGACCCGGCAAATGAGGCGCTTAAGCAAAAGCTCAGTGCGCTGGCAAACTCTGCACCCAACAGCGACCAGCGGGCGCAGCTGGCGAAACCGGGCTACGACCAGCTGAAGGCCTGGCTGATGATGGCCCGGCCGGATAAAGCCGACGGCGCATTCTACGCACAGACCATGAAAACCGTGCAGCCGACGCGGACAGGTATCTCAGCCGGTCTGTGGCAGAGCCTGGCGCCGGATTTGTGGGCTTTTTACATTTCCGAACTGCCTGCGCAGCCAAAGTGGGTAATCACGCCGGATGCGCAGCTGATCAGCCAGAGCCGCCAGGTCCTGCTGCAGCAGATAGGACGGCGCAACGCGGAAAGCACGCTGTATGAGAACATGCTCAAATCCGTGCGTCGTAACTTTGCCGATGTGTCTCTGGAGGACATGACTGGCGGTACCGATGCGCGGCGACTGTTTACCACCGAGGAGGTGGTGCCGGGAATGTTTACCCGCCAGGCCTGGGATGGGGGGATTCAGCAGGCCATCGAAAAGGCGGCGAATTCCCGCCGGGATGAAATCGACTGGGTGCTCAGCGACAGCCGAAAAGCCGTCTCCTCAGACCTGTCGCCGGAAGCCCTGAAAGCGCGTCTGACACAGCGTTACTTCACTGACTTTGCCGGCAGCTGGCTGAGCTTCCTCAACAGCCTGCAGCTTAATCCGGCGAACAATATTGCAGACGTTACCGATCAGCTGACGCTGATGAGTGACGTCCGCCAGTCGCCGCTGATTGCCCTGATGAATACGCTCGCCTGGCAGGGACAGACCGGCCAGCAAAGCGAAGGCCTTTCGGATTCCATCATCAAATCGGCCAAAGACCTGGTCGGCGGAAAAGACAAACCGGTGATTGACCAGTCTGCATCAGGCCCGCAGGGGCCGCTGGATGAAACCTTTGGTCCGCTGCTTCAGCTGCTGGGCAAAAACAAAGGCAGCAACGTGATGTCGGCGGATAACACGCTGAGCCTGCAGACTTACCTGACCCGTATCACCCGCGTGCGTCTGCGCCTGCAACAGGTAGCCAGCGCTTCTGACCCGCAGGCGATGATGCAGACCCTGGCGCAGACCGTATTCCAGGGCAAAAGCGTGGACCTCACCGACACCTGGCAGTACGGCAGCCTGATTTCGGCAAGCCTTGGCGAGGAGTGGAGCGGATTTGGCAGCACAATGTTTGTGCAGCCGCTGACTCAGGCCTGGGAGACCGTGCTTCAGCCGTCGGCAGCCAGCCTGAATGATAAATGGAGCCGCTCGGTTGTCGCGAACTGGCAAACTGCCTTTGACGGTCGTTTCCCGTTTGCCGCCAGCAAAAGTGATGCCTCCCTGCCGATGCTGGCGGAGTTTGTGCGCAAGGACAGCGGGCGCATTGAGCGCTTCCTGACGACGGAGCTCAGCGGTGTGCTGCACAAGGAGGGCAGCCAGTGGGTGCCGGATAAGGTCAACAGCCAGGGGCTGAGCTTCAACCCGGCCTTCCTGCGGGCCATTAATCAGCTGAGCCAGCTGTCGGACATTCTGTTTACCGATGGCAATCAGGGCATTACCTTTGAGCTGCAGGCGCGCCCTGTGCCGCAGGTGGTGGAAACGCAGCTGACCATTGATGGGCAAAAGCTGCACTACTTTAACCAGATGGCTGACTGGCAGTCCATTCGCTGGCCTGGCGACACTTACAAGCCAGGAACCATGCTGACCTGGACCACCGTCAATGCCGGTGCGCGTCTGTTTGGTGATTACAGCGGGACCTGGGGCTTTATTCGCTGGCTTGACCTGGGTAAGCGCCAGCAGCTTGACCGCAGCCAGTGGATGATGAGTTTCACCGCACCGGATGGTCATACCCTGCAGTGGGTGCTGCGTTCACAGCTTGGCAGCGGGCCGCTGGCGTTACTGGCACTGCGCGGCTTCACGCTGCCGGAACAGATATTCAGCGTCGACAGCGCGGCTACGGCTCAGGCGCTGATGACCAAAACGGAAGACAGTGATATGGACGGAACTGAATGATGGACACTCTGCAGGATCTGGTTACTGCCTGTCAGGCGAATGAAAATCTGCTGCGACAGCAGGCGCAGGCACGCACGGAAAGCTGGCAGCCCTAGCTTGCCCCGGTCAGCGCTACCCGTCCGAGGGGAGAGGTGCCGGGATATGACGATGATTCCCAGCTCATCCGGGAGGAGGTCAATAAACTCTCCGGCATACGCCGCGGGCTGATCAGCGGGCGATGCTCAAACGTCTGTACCTGCAATAGAGTTGGCTGGAAATACCGGAGCAGGCGACCGCATCTTTTCGCGTGGCACTAACCCTCACGCAGTGGGTGCCGGCACTGCTGTTTGAAGTGAAATCGCGCCGCCTCAGACTGCTGCGCGTGAAAGCCGCACGTAGTGAAACCGATAAGACGTGGTTACAGCCAGAGATGGACCAGCTTCTGGCCGGACTGCGGCAGGCAGTGCGGTGCTTTGCGGTTGAATGGTTGATGAACTCAGGATGGGAAAAATGGCGAAAGGTTATTATCTGGTAAAGGGTGACATGACCACTTGTGGTGGAAAAATTCTTGGAGGTGATCCGACCGATACCGTCATGGGGATCCCTGTAGCCCGGGAGCAGGAGAATGTGACCTGCGGAAAACATGCCGGCACGTACAAAATAGTGGGACATATTCCGAACAATAATGCCAGTGGGCGGAAATATGCTGGTTCGCTACATAGCACCAGCAGTTGCCCCTGCGGCGCAAAATTTATCCCTTCCCGGCATCAACGTACTTATGGTGGCTAACGACAGCATCTGCCATCGTTATGTGTTTTCTCCTTATGCTGAAGATACTACAGGGCGCAGCTGTGCTCTGAATCCAACGGAAACAAAGCAAAAATAAATATGGACGACTTAACCCTGCGTTATTACGACGCCGAAATGCGCTACCTGCTGGAAGCCGGCGAAGAGTTTGCCCGCGCTCACCCCGAGCAGGCGGCAATGCTCAATCTCGATAAAGCGGGTGCGCGCGACCCGTACGTGGAGCGCCTGTTTGAGGGCTTTGCTTTCCTGATGGGTCGTCTTCGCGAGAAACTCGATGACGACCTGCCGGAACTGACCGAAGGGCTGGTCAGCCTGCTGTGGCCGCAATACCTGCGCACCATTCCGTCGATGTCGGTGGTGGAGTTCACGCCCGACTGGCGCGAGATGAAAGAGAAGATGCGTATCGTCAAAGGTTTCGAGGTCAATTCGCAGCCGATCGGCGAAAAGGCTACCCGCTGCCGATACACCACCACCAAAGAAATCTCCCTTCAGCCATTGTCGCTGGAGCATGCCCGTCTGTCGACTGCCCCTGACGGGCGTTCGGTCATCAACCTGCGCTTTAACTGCAGCCATCTCGCCGACTGGAGTCGTGCCGATCTCAGCCAGATCCCGTTCTACTTCAATGCTGATGCACCGCTGGCCTGCGCCATGCATGAAGCCTTTACCATGAACACGGCGCGTCTCTGGCTGCGGATGCCGGGTGACACGGACAGAAAGTCACTCGACGGGTATTTCACCGCGCTGGGATTCGGTGATGATGACGGGCTGTGGCCGAAGGACAGCAGCAGCTTTAGCGGCTACCAGTTGCTGCTGGAGTACTTCACCTTCCGCGAAAAATTCATGTTCACGGCTCTGCGCGGGCTGGAGACCGTAGTCTTTCCGGCTGAGCTCGCGTGGTTCGAAATCGACGTGGTGCTGGCCGAGCGCTGGGAGCATGACTTCAGCTTTACCGAAAAACATCTGCGCCTGAACTGTGTGCCGGTGATTAACCTGTTTCCGCTGGAATCTGACCCGCTGACGCTGAATTCACTGCAGACCGAATACATGCTGCGCCCGATGCGCGTGCAGGATGGCCATACCGAGATTTATGCTGTCGATTCGGTGATATCCTCAAGCCAGCATACCTATGTACCGTTCTCCAGTTTCCGCCACAAAGGCGGCATGATGCGCCATGAAGCGCCGGAATATTACTACCACACCCGCGTGCGCCGCGGTCCGTCAGGACTGTATAACACCTGGCTTATCCTCGGCGGCGAAGCCTTTGATAATCACACGGTGCCGGAAAACGAAAGCCTGTCCCTCACGCTCACCGGTACCAATGGCCAGCTGCCGCGACGCGCATTACAAAGCACCGTGCTGGATACGGTGATGAAAAGCACCTCGGCCAGCGTCGCCGTGCGTAACCTGTGTGCGCCGACGCTGCCCTGCTATCCCCCGGCACAGGACCGTTTTCACTGGCGCGTGCTGAGCCACCTCGGCAGCGGGTTTCTGTCGATGATGGATAATGCCGATGTGCTGCGCGGCACCCTGGCGCTGTATGAATGGACCGACAGCGAGATGAACCGCCGTCGCCTGGAAGCCATTATTGACGTGAAGCACAGTGAGACCGGGCGATTTGAGCAGGGCTACCTGGTACGCGGCGTGCAGATTGAGGTGACGCTCGACAGCCACGGCTTTGCCGGGCGCGGCGACATCTGCCTGTTCGGCGAGATGCTGAGCCGCTTCTTCGCGCTCTACACCGACATCTATCTGTTTAACCGCCTGATTATTATTCTGCAACCGACCGGAGAGCGCCTGGAATGGGAAGAGAAGCACAACCGCCGCATTCCCGGCTGAGCCCGCGGCTGGCAGCCGACCTGCACCGCATGAATTTTTATCGCTTCTGCCAGCTTCTGGAGAAGCGTAATCCGGACAGGCCGCTGATGGGGTCAACCAGCCACCCTGCTGATGACCCGGTGCGGTTTGCGCCGCATCCGGGGATGGGGTTTCCGGGCAGCGAACTGAAAGCTGTCGAATATGACGAGGATGATGACAGCAGGCCACCGCTCATCCGCACAACCTTTATGGGGATGTACGGTGTCGACTCACCCCTGCCGACAGCCTATCTTGATGACATCACTCAGTGCCGTGAAGGGCATGAGGTGCTACAGGGCTTTCTGGATATCTTCAGCCACCGCATCCTGACGCAGTTTTACCGCATCTGGCGGAAATACTCTTATCCGGCCACGTTTGAGGCAGGGGGAACTGACAGCATTTCGCAGTCGCTGCTGGGTCTGGTGGGGCTGGGCATACCGGGAACCGCAAACCACATCGCCACACCGGTATCCCGCTTTCTGGCGCTGCTCGGTGTGCTGCGCCAACCCGGCAAAACCCAGGAGGGGATGCAGGCGCTGGTGAGACTGCTGGCCCCGGATACTACGGTGCAGGTGAGTCCGTACTGCCTGCGGCCGGTGGAGATCGGCCAGCCGCTGGGTTTTTACGGCGATGACGATTTTCTGCTGGACGGCAATACGCCGCTGGGGGAAGAAGCGATGGATGCGGGCAGTCAACTGCTGGTTGCGCTCAGGACGGATAACGAACAGGAAGCGCAGGGCTGGAAACCGGATGGTCTGCTGTATCAGGATTTTCTGGTGATGCTGCGTGTTTATCTCGGCTGGCGTTTTAAGGCCAGGATCACCCTGACCACCCGGACCCGACTGCTGGCCGTCCCGCCGCTCGGCGAAGAACCTTTCTGGCTCGGCATGAACGGCGTGCTGGGAGCGGAGGAGGGGGCGTTTGCGGACGATCTCCCGCTGACCTTTACGACAGAACTGGGTTACTACACCGGGCTGGCGCCTGCGAAACCACAACAAGGAAATCGACGTGCTAAGTACAAATTTGATTAAACCCGCGTGCTGGCTATCTGCACTACTGGCGTTCAGCCTGGCAGGCTGTGGGGTGACGCAGAGTATTACGGATGGCACCAAAGCGGTGTATACGGCGGTGTTTTATAAGAAGATTAAGGTGCTGCATCTGGATTTTATAGCCCGTGAAGCACTGAATACGGATTCCCGCGAGAGTAACTCACTGTCTGAGCCGGTGGTGGTTCGTGTCTACCAGTTGAAAGACCGCAAAAACTTCGACAAAACGGTTTATCAGCAACTCCTCAAGAACGGCGACACGATCCTGAAAGCCGACCTGCTGGCGACCCGCGACGTGGTGATAAAGCCGGGTGGGGATGCGAATCTTGATATGCCAATGGAAGAACGCGCGCAGTTTGTCGCGGTGGCCGGACTGTTCCGCCATCCGGATATGGTCAACAATACCTGGAAGCAGGTTCTCAGACGTGAAGATCTCGATCCGGATAAACCCCGTGTTCTGGAAGCCGGAAATAACCACTTTGCATTACAGCCGCTGAAGGAGGACTAATGCCACAGGGACACAACACCCCCTCGCTGTATGAAATGCTAAGTGGTAATCCCGCCAGCCAGCAATGACGTCAAGGACATAGCGGAGATAGCTTTCTGGCTACATAGGCCTGGTTCCATTTTAAATTCAGGAGAATGGCGAGTTCATTTGATGAAATGCCTTTTCATTACGTTATTTAACAGCTCAATTGTAAGGCCGATCGCAAAATTTACCCTGATGGCAATATCCATAAGCGCGATTGATGTTCGCCCGGCGCCAGCGGGTATTATTTTTGTGTGCAAGAAAACGCAACACTGAGGGGGTAAAAAACAAAAAAATTAATGTTTTCTTAATATTCCCGCCCAACAACCTTTATCTCTTTAGCAGCGCCCCACGAATCTTCCTTTAAATTACGCCAGCGTCACAAAAGCCGTAAAAAAACAAACCCCGGCGTTGCAAGGCTCTGGTGTCCCACTATATGTTAAATTTACGTTTAATAATTGATGCCTAAAGGTTGATTTTATGTATATGAAAATTAGTGGCTTAGTGATTTCACTGACGGCAGCTATCTCCGGACAGGTCCTTGCCGCAGTTCCTCAGGGCTATCCGGCGGATTATCAAAAGGTGGTGGATGCCGGGATTAAAGAAGGCAAAGTGGTTATCTATTCAACGACCGATACCAAGGCCGCAGGCCCGTTAATTAAAGGCTTTGAAGCGCAATATCCCGGCATTAAAGTTGAATATAACGATATGAACAGCACCGAATTGTACAACCGCTATATCAGCGAACAGGCGGCGGGCGGCGGCAGCGGCGACGTGGTCTGGAGCTCTTCCATGGATACGGCGCTGAAGCTTGCCACCGATTACGCCGAAGAGTACGCCTCGCCGGAGCGGGATAAGCTGCCAAAATGGGCGGTCTGGCAACAGAAAGCCTACGGCACGACCTACGAGCCGGTGGTCTTTATCTACAATAAGCGGCTGATCCCTCAGGGCGAAGTACCGGACTCGCATACCGCGCTGGCGAAGCTGATCGCCGGCCAGGCCGATAAATTCAAAGGTAAGGTCACGACTTATGACATTGAAAAATCGGGTCTGGGTTTTATGCTGGCGGTACAGGACAGCAAAGCCGATGTCAGCTACTTTGACGATCTGGCGGGCATAGCGAAAGGCGGCCTGACCGTGCAATCGTCCACCGGTACGATGATGGAGCGCGTCTCCTCCGGGGAAAACCTGATTGGCTACAATATTCTCGGATCCTACGCGGAGGCGCGGGCCAAAAACGATCCTTCGCTCGGCATCTCCTATCCGAAAGATTATGTACTGGTGCTCTCGCGGGTCTCTTTTATTACCGCAGAAGCCGAGCACCTTAATGCCGCGAAGCTGTGGTTTGATTACGTGCTGTCGGAAAAGGGACAAAGCATCCTGGCGAACCAGGCCGATATTCCCTCCCTGCGCAATGATATCGAAGGTAAAAATGATATCGACGGTATGACCAAAATGCTTGGCAGCGCGCTGAAGCCTATTCCGGTCGATGAAACGCTGCTGGCGTATCTTGAGCCGAAACAACGACTGGAATTTATCAAACAGTGGCGTACCGCCGCGGCGAAATAACCCTCCGGCGCTGCGCATCATTTCAGGATGCGCAGCCCGCTTAACGCCCGCCAGGTTTAAAGGGATCGCTTATGAATGTCTTACGTCGAAAATGGCAGGGTTTGCCGCGCGGTATCGTCGTCGTGATGACGGCGCTGGCGATTTATGTCCCGCTGTTATTTATCGTGGTGCAGAGCTTTCTCTCGGCGCCTTTTTTTGCCCGCACGAAATCGTTCAGCCTCGAAGCCTTCGCTTTCATCTTTAGCGACCCGGATTTTTATCTGGCGCTCAAGTCCGGCTTTATTCTGGCGTTTGGTCTGGTGGCGATTGCCATCCCCCTCGGCGGGATCCTCGCCTTTTTAATGGTACGTACCGATTTGCCCGGGCGGCGGTTTATCGAGCCGCTGATTCTGGTACCGATTTTCGTTTCGCCGATGGTACTGGGCTTTGGTTACGTGGTGGCGGCCGGGCCGGTGGGCTTCTTTTCGCAGTGGGCCGAGCAGCTGATCGGCTTCGTGCCGTGGAATATTTACTCGATGTTCAGCATCGTGGTAATTGCCGGGCTGACGCACGTTCCGCATGCCTATCTCTATATCTCTTCCGCGCTGCGCAGCGTCGGATCGGATGTCGAGGAGGCCGCGCGGACGGTGGGCGCATCGCCGCTGCAGGTGATGACCTCGGTGAGCCTGCCGATGGTGCGACCGTCGATACTCTACGCCTGCGTACTGCTGTTTTTCCTCGGCCTGGAGGTATTTGGCCTGATGCTGGTGCTGGGCGATCCGGAAGGCAACATGGTGCTGGCGACCTATCTTTATAAGCTCACCAACAAGCTCGGTACGCCTTCTTATCACCTGATGGCGGCGGTGGCGGTGGTCCTGATCTGCATCACCGTTCCGCTGGTGATGCTCCAGCGCCGCCTGATGCGCACCGCCAACCGCTTTGTCACCATGAAGGGAAAAGCGTCCCAGGCCCGCGCGCTGCCGCTGGGGAAGTGGCGCTGGGTCGCCGGGGTTGTGGTGGTGGCATGGCTGACGGTCACCATTGGGGTGCCGCTGATCGGCGTGGCGCTGCGGGCCTTTATTTCAAACTGGGGCGTGGGCGTTTCGCTGTGGGATGAACTCTCGCTGGCGACGTTCCGTAACATCTGGCAGCAGCCGAATCTGCTGCGCGCCATCGTTAACTCTATGGCGATTGGGGTGATTGGCGGCGCGCTGGCGGTGGTCTGCTATCTGTTCGTGGGCATCGCGATGCACCGCAAACCGGATAACGTCACGCGCTTTCTGGACTATAGCGTGCTGGTGCCGCGTGCGGTGCCCGGGCTGCTGGCCGGGCTGGCGTTTCTGTGGGTATTTCTGTTTCTGCCGATGTGGCTCGATCAGTCGCTGAAAAACGGCTGGCTCTCGGCGCTGCCGGTGGCAGACTGGCTGCGTGAACATCTGATCGTTCAGCTGCGCGCGCTGCGTAACACCATTTTTAGCGTCTGGCTGGCCTATACCGTCGTATGGATGGCTTACGGGCTGCGGCTCATCTCCTCGACGCTGCTGCAGGTAGCGCCGGAGCTGGAGGAGGCCGCACGCAGTACCGGCGCATCGCGCGGGCAGATCACCCGCCACGTCACGGTTCCGCTGTCGCGCTACGGCTTAATCGGCTCCTGGCTGCTGATGTTTCTTATCTTCGAGCGCGAATATTCCACCGGGGTTTATCTGCTCTCTCCGGGCACCGAAACCATCGGTTCGATGCTGGTGTCGCTGTGGGCGGCGGGGGCTATCGATATCGTTGCCGCGCTCTCCTTCATTAATATTCTGCTGGTGGTCGTGGGCCTGGGTATCGCCCTGCGCTTTGGAGTGAAATTACATGATTGAATTATCGGTAGAAAACCTGCATCTGACCTACGGTGATAACCCGGTGCTCAAGGGCGTGTCAATGGAGCTGAAGCGGGGAGAGGTGGTCTCGCTGCTCGGGCCATCGGGCAGCGGAAAAACCACGCTGCTGCGGGCAGTCGCCGGGCTGGAGAAGCCGACCAGCGGCATTATCACTATTGGTAAAACCCGCGTCTATGACGGCAACCCGCGTAGCGAAATCCCGGCGGAGGCGCGCAACCTGGGGCTGGTATTTCAGTCCTACGCGCTGTGGCCGCATAAAACGGTGTTTGAAAACGTGGCGTATCCGCTGAAGCTGCGTAAGGTTGCCGCCGCGGAGATCAAGCAGCGGGTGCAGACCGTGCTTGAACAGCTGGGTCTGGGGCATCTTGGCAATCGCCATCCGCACCAGCTCTCCGGAGGGCAGCAGCAGCGCGTGGCCATCGGCCGGGCGCTGGTTTACAACCCGCCGGTGATTCTGCTGGATGAGCCGCTGTCGAATCTTGACGCCAAGCTGCGGGAAGAGGCGCGGGTCTTTTTGCGCGAGCTGATCGTCAAGCTGGGGCTGTCGGCGCTGATGGTCACGCACGATCAGAACGAGGCGATGGCGATTTCCGATCGCATTCTGCTGCTCAATAACGGGGTGATCGAGCAGCAGGGAACGCCGCAGGAGATGTACGGTAGCCCGAGAACGCTGTTTGTCGCCGAGTTTATGGGCAGCAATAACCGGCTGCATGGCACCGTCACCGCTCTGGATAATGGTCGGGCGCGAATTGAGGGCGCCAGCTGGGCGCTGTGGGGGATGGTCGGGGAGGGGGTCAAGGTGGGGGAAGAGGCGACGGCGGTGATCCGCGTTGAACGCCTGCGCATCGCCTCAGCGCCTGAGGAGAATATGCTGGCACTGCCGCTGCTGACCAGTATGTATCTCGGCGACCGCTGGGAGTACCTGTTTCGCACCGAGGGCGATGATTTCGCCATTCGCGCCTACGGCAGCGCGCTGCGCGATGCCGAGCGCTGCCATCTGGCCTTGCCCGTCAGCGACCTGTGGATCTTCCCTAAAGGGTGAGATAAAAAAGCCCCGGCGCTGAAGCCGGGGCAAACCATGTCAGAGCTTATTTATTATTAGCTAAATACCATGCCGCCATCGATCAGCAGCGATTGGCCGGTCATATAGTTGGAGTCCGGACCGGCGAGATAAGAGACGCAGGCCGCGACGTCTTCCGGCTCTGAAAGCCGTCCAAGGGTAATGCGTTTGGCGAACTCCTGGGTCCCGTAGCCCAGCGGTTTACCCGCCGCTTCGGAAACCTGACGGTCGATTTCCGCCCACATTGGGGTTTTAACGATCCCCGGGCAGTAGCCGTTAACGGTAATTCCCAGATGCGCCAGATCGCGGGCGGCGGTTTGCGTCAGGCCGCGCACGGCAAACTTACTTGAGCTATAGACCGCCAGTTCCGGGTTACCCACGTGGCCCGCCTGGGAGCAGGCGTTGATGATTTTGCCGCCGTGGCCCTCTTTTTTAAACGCCTCTACCGCGGCCTGGATACCCCAGATAACGCCTTTAACGTTGATATTGTAGACTTTATCGATCACGTCCTCGCGAATCTCTTCGATAGGCGTGGAGGGCGCCACCCCGGCGTTGTTCACAATCACGTCAAAACCGCCCAGGCCCTTCCGCGCCTGTTCTACGGCGGCAAAAACCTGGTCGCGTTTAGAGACATCCACCTTCACCGCCAGCGCCTGACCGCCGCCGCGGTTAATTTCATCGGCGACCGCCTGTGCGGTGGCGTCATTGTAATCGGCGATAGCCACGGCAAAACCATCTTTAACCAGGCGAAGGGCGATAGCTTTCCCGATGCCCTGGCCCGCGCCGGTCACGAGTGCGACTTTTTTCATTGCTGGATTCCTTCTGTAGTGACTCAAAGTATTTGACTGAGATGAAGCTGGCCCATCAGCAGCGGGTTGTCGCTGTAATCAACGGGGATGGCGACCACGGCGGGGCCGTCGACGTCCATCGCCGCCCGCAGCGTCGGCTCAAGGGCGGCAGCGCTCTCTACCGCAAACCCTTTGGCGCCGAAGGCTTCGGCGTAGGCTTTAAAGTCCACCGGACCGAACTCAACGCCGGAGAGCCGCTGGTATTTTTTCTCTTCCTGAATCGCCACCATGTTGTAGCCGTTATCGACCCAGATGATATGCAGGACGTTAGCTTTTAGCCGTACGGCGGTCTCCAGCTCCATACTGGATTGCAGGAAGCCGCCGTCGCCGGAAACCGAAACCACTTTGCGCTGCGGGTTCACCAGCCAGGCGCCAATCGCCCACGGCAGCGCCACCCCCATGGTCTGCTGGCCGTTGGAAATCATGACCTGACGGGCGCGGAAGCTGTAGAGATAGCGGGCGATCCAGATATGAAAGCTCCCCATATCGACGGTCAGCGTCACGTCGCTGTTGACGATGTCCTGCATGGCGCGAACGATGCGCAGCGGATGAAGGGCAAACTGGTTCAGCTGCGCGCCGCGGCGGTCGAGCAGCTCCCGCTGATGCTGGCGGTCAACCAGGATCTCGGCGGCCTGCGGCGACAGCACCAGCTGGTGGTCGATACGCTGAGAGAGTTTGTTCAGGGTGGCGGCAATATTGCCGACCAGCTCGATGTCCGGGGTATAGTTGCGCTCTTCGTAAGCCGGCAGTACGTCGATATGCACCAGCGTGGCATTGCCGTTATTCCACATGGCCGGTTCGTACTCCACCGGGCTATAGCCGATGCAGATGACCAGGTCGGCGAGATGCAGGAGTCGATCCCCCGCCTGGTTATTGAACAGCCCAACCCGCCCGGCAAAGCGGGTAAAGTGGTCCTGATTCACCGCGCCGGCGGCCTGATAGGTGCTGGTAACCGGGATATGGCTTTTTTTCAGCAATTCACGCAGCGCCGCGCTGTTTTCCGCCTGGCTGGCCATCAGGCCGAGCAGGAATATCGGATTTTTAGCGCCGGCAATCATCTTCGCGACTCGCTCAATGGCTTCGTCCGGCGCCGCGCCGGTCTGCGGCGCATCGCTGGCGGGCAGAACCCTGGCGTGGACCGGCCCGTCGACCACGTCCTGCGGCAGGCTGACGAAGGCGCTGCCGGGGCGTCCCTGCTCGGCTGCGCGAAACGCGTTGGAAACCACTTCCGCCAGCGCTTCCGCGGCGGTGACTTCCACCGAGTATTTGGTTACCGGACTAAACATCGCCACCGTATCCATACTCTGGTGCACCTGTTTGGCCTTGTCGGCGCGTTTTACCGCACCGCCCAGCGCCACCACCGGGTCGCCTTCGCTGTTTGCGGTGGCCATGCCGGTAATCAGGTTAGAGCAGCCGGGGCCGGACGTGACCAGCGCGACGCCCGCTTTCCCGGTGATGCGGCCAACCGCGGCGGCCATAAACGCGGCGTTGGCTTCGTGGCGTACCGGAATAATGCGAATGGAGGAGTCCAGCAGCGAATCGAAGACTTTATCGATTTTGGCCCCTGGAATGCCGAACACCTGTTGTACGCCCTGCGCCTCAAGCTGGCTGACGATAAGGTCGGCGCCGTGCGCCCACTGGCGCGGTTGATGTTGATTATCCACGAGAATCTCCTTAGTTTTCGACTGAGCGAATGGCGGCATCAAGATTGTCAGGATGCAGATCCGCCTGCAGGAAGGCGCTATCGGCAGGAAGGTCAATCATCAATTTGTGGATCTCACCAAAGGTCAGCACGCCGTGGTCGAGCTGATAATCGAGCAGATGGCCGCCGCCCTGGCGGTCATCGGTGATGAAGTGTTCGTGGTAGCCGGCAACGTTAATGCCCTGCATATGCTGCGGCGTGCGAAACCCCACCAGCACCCCTTCGCGCTGGTTGAAGCGGAAAACGGGCTGGTCGTCGAGCACGTCGGTCATCGCCCGGTAGGGCGGCGTCTGGCGCGGTACGGTGCGGGTATGGGCGTGGCGAAAATGGCCGTTGATACGCAGGGCGCAGAACAGATTATCGGAGGGGATTTGCCGGTCGATAATGTCGTGCAGCTGTTCGCGGCTGACCGGTTTATCAAACGTTTTGCGGTACTGCGGCTGAAACCAGGTCATCACCGCGAAGGGCGTGCGCTGTTCCATTCGGGCTTTACGGGCGCTGCCGTCGGCGCGCAGCTGGTAAACCTCGCTGCTAAACGCGATCAGCTCGCCGTCCAGTTCATTAAAGGTGCCCAGGCCGAAATCGCCGTGGGTGAGCAAATCGGCGATGGTGGTATTGCCCTCATAAACGCCGCTCAACAGCGCGCTCATCAGAGAAGTCTGGTAGATGACGCTATCGGGATGTTGCGCGGAAAATCCTCGTAGAGTTTCACACAGGCTCTCTTCGCAAGAGCATTCAGCAGAATGGTTCATTACCCGCTTCCTCGTTCAACGAATATCAGAAAGGTTAAATAAATGTTGACGCGATTCAGCTCACAGTTCCAATATAGAATCTATGATTGTTTGAGACGTTTTCGATATGGAACTTCGTTATCTGCGCTACTTCGTCGCCGTCGCTGAGGCGCGACACTTCACTAAAGCGGCAAAAGAACTTGGCATCTCCCAGCCGCCATTAAGCCAGCAAATACAGAGACTTGAACGGGAAATTGGCACACCGCTTTTCCGCCGTTTAACCCGCGGCGTCGAGCTGACGGAAGCGGGGGAGTCTTTCTATGAGGATGCCTGCCAGATCCTGGCATTAAGCGACGCGGCGCTGGAAAAGACCAAGGGGATCGCCCGCGGGTTGAACGGCCGACTCTCTCTGGGCATTACCAGTTCTGATGCCTTTCATCCGCAGATCTTTAGCCTGCTCCAGCAGTTTCAGCACAGTCACCCGGGAGTCACGTTACATCAGGTCGAGGGCAATATGGCGACGCTGATGGGGGCGCTTGGCGAAGCGGAGCTGGATATCGCTTTTGTGCGCCTGCCCTGTGAAAGCAGTAAAGCGTTCAACCTGCGAATTATCGACCAGGAGCCGATGGTGATTGCGCTGGCGCGTTCGCATCCGCTGTCGTCCCATAGCGAGCTGACGCTGGAGCAGTTAACGGACGTGGCGCCGATTCTTTTCCCGCGGGAAGTGGCTCCGGGGCTGTATGAGCTGGTGTATAACAGCTATCTGCGCGCCGGTATTGATATGCAACGAACGTATCAGTCATCGCAAATATCGTCGTCGTTAAGCATGGTGGAGGCCGGATTCGGGTTTGCGCTGGTGCCGCAGTCCATGACCTGCATCACGCTACCTAACGTCAGCTATCACCCTTTGTCGGGCACGCCGCTAAAAACCGATATTGCTATCGCCTGGCGACGCTACGAGCGCTCGCGCACGGTGAAGCGTTTTCTGGCCATGTTTTAATCCGCTCGGTAGCGCCTGGAGCCGGTGTTTACGAAAGATAGACATTGGCGGCGGTTGGCCCTCGCAGTCCGTTAACTCGACGAAATTCAACGCGGATTCCCGGGCTGATTGTGGTGGGTTCGCCGGGCGATAATGCGGAAATATGAACCTGAACGTCTTTGCGACCATCGGAGGGGATTATCAGGCCTTTGCCTGTTTTATTATCAAATGCTTTGACAATACCTGTCATTTTTTGGAACAACGAAATACCTTTTAAATATGAAAACCGCCACGACTATACAGTAAGCGCGCGGGAAGTCTATTCAAATCAAAATAAAACCCGCGCTGGCGGGCTTTTTTTCGCCAAAAGAGATCGGCGCTGGCTGATTATTGCTCAGCCACGCGCGGCAATCGGCATCTGGCAAGAGAAAATTATGCAGCGGGTCGTGATGAGGACTGAAAGAGTTTATGGCAGTAGGGACAAATGAGTTGTGCACCTTTTTGGACTCGGCTGAAGCTGTGTTCTGAATCCTGGGAGCAGTTAGGGCAGGAGCATTTAACGAGATAATTACGGCGAGTTTTAGCGTCTTTGCGTTCTGACATATGATATTTCCTGATTTAAGAGCGTATGACCATACAGCATTCTAAAGAAAATAGCTCTAACTCATTCTTCGCAGCGGCGGCTCAGGCTGTGAGCGGCAGGACGAAAAAAAGATCCAGCGGAAGCGTGCAGGAGAAGATTTTTCCTCTACCTTTTGTGATTAACATCACCCTTTAAAATAAAGTTATTTTATATCAATTGCTTAATGATTATTGATTTTGGCGTGTAGAGAACAGTTTTCTCGTTTTTTCCCTGAATAGAGTGAAAATAGGCAAAATTTTCTTCCTTGTCTGATATACATTTTAATAGTGATTGAAGGACGCAAATCTCTTTTATCTGGTTCCGCGCGCGGTATTCTGAACGTTGAGAACTTTTCAAAGAACTTTATATCGGCTAAGCCAGCATAGTTAAAATTAGTTTAATCATGATCCTGGCTTTCCTGATGGGGCATATTTCAGCGGAACTGAACACCGGGCAGTATATTGCCTCCATTACCTCCGGCGTTATTCCATCCGGTTTCGCGATCGGCTTTATCTTTCTGATTGCCACGGTGATGTCGCTGGCCGCGGGCATCCCCTGGGGGAGAGGCAGGTAAAAAAAACCGGCAGGGTAGCCGGTTTCGTCGTTAGATCTTACAGGCGTCGCCGCAGTCATCGTCGGCAACAACGGCCTGCGCTTTTTTATCTGCCTCTTCAAGGCGTTCAGCGTTGCGCTCTTGCGCTTCTTCCAGCCCGCTAAAGACGAGGTTATCGAGATCAATTTCCATGCGTTACCCACTTAAGTTCAGTTTTGACCGTGAGCAAGTATAGGCAAAACGCCGGGGGGATGCACCCGGTGTGAACCCGGGTAGCACATAGCGATAAGTGCGGGTGTGCTACTGCATACAGTCGGGAGCGAGCGCGGGTCGGGATCCTACTAATAATAATAGTTGAAAGCATGTTTCATAACCTGCCAGCGATTATTTTAGTCGCGATCAAATTATTTATTAAACGAATCGACAACGAGCGCTGGGTTAGACATTGACTTGTATAAAATATGCTAATATTGACCGGCTTATGGATGTATCTATGGATTATGGTCAATGGTCTCGACAACAGCAGTAGCCGCTATCAAAGAATGGCGGAAAACTAATAAATTTATTTGTCACGTTAAACTCAACTATAAAAAGGTATTGCGGAAATGCAGGGAAATATCTTTAATCGGAGGAAAATATAAGGAATATCAGACGTTATGTGAAAATTACGCTTGTGCAAAACTAACGGGAGCAACCGAGGGGCTGGTTAACTTTGAAGATAAACCCTTTAAGGCCTATTTAAATAAAAAGATGTCAAAAAGAGCGAAGCTCAATATTGCTCATGGCGCTTTGAATTTTATAGAGAAAACCTTTCTTCCCGAGGCGTTGCCGCAGCTGTACGATATGAAAGCATTTGGTCGTTCGCTAATCACTATTGCGCTGAAAAACGGTACCTGCATTGATGTGAAGCTGCTGGCATCGCCTTTTCAGGAGGAGGGGGAGCTGATGCTCTTAATGTTCCTTGGTGATAAACGCGTCTACAGTATCTGTTTTTCCTGCACCGAAGATGGCCGAGCCTGGATTGGCGGCATCCAGGGTGGGAAAGACATTGATAATGAAGAAGTGAAAGCGCTGACCAAGGAGCTTTACGGCATCCGACCGAAGAACTTAATTATCACGCTGCTGTACGGTTTTTTGTCGCATTTCAATATCAAGGAGATCTATGCGATCGACAGCCAATACCATGTAAAAAGCGACAGAGTAAAAACCAGCTATTCTGAGCTTTGGCTGGAAATTGGCGGTGAGAAGCATCGTCGCGGCTGGTATAAATTGCCGGCGAACGAGATAAAGAAAAGCCTGGAAGAGGTTAAAAGCAAGCACCGGAGCCAGTTTATCAAGCGAGAAGGCTTGAAAGAGCTGGCCCAGCTGGATATGGCCGCCGCGCTACGCGATATTAGCGTGAATCGTTACGGCTGATTATCCTCGTTTCGCATTTGCCGATGGGCAGGGGGCTGCCCACCGGCAATGGCGGAGTCAACCAGGCTGAATGCGGCCGGCGCCCTCATCGCGGTGGCCGCTCGGCTAAAGACGTTATTCGCTAAGCTTCAGGCTGGGAGGCAGTTGATTCATGGTCACCAGAATGCCTCGATGGAGCTGAATAGCGCCCAGCTGTTTTAATTTGGCCAGGGTTCTCATGACCCCACTGCGCGACAAAAAGGTTCGCGACAGAATATAATTGGCGGCGGTGATTTTATTTTTGATCGCTTCTGGTTCATTGTTTAATTCTATAAGCTGATGAACAATGATCTCATAACAGGAAAGTTTAGAAACCTTAAAACAGTGGGCGTAGACTTTTGCCGAGGAATATTCCAGGAGACGTGAGACATTTTCCCATAATTGCTGTTCGGCGATGATCTTATGCGCCTCGTTAATTGATATCAGGCCAATAGAAGATGTTTCCTGGGTGCGCAGGTAAATATGCCGAGAATAACGTAGCTGACTATTCATGCCAAAGATGAATGGACTCGTTTCGGAGTTGATGATGAGTCCGTCGTTGTTGCGATATAAAGACATCGTGCCGCGGAACAAAACCAAGCATTGATGCTGGTTTTCTTTTACTATGCCGATGTTTCGTCTACCATTCATTAACATTTTGTTACATTTAGGCGCCAGGCAGCGAATGAGTTTATCAATGTCGTCTATGGGTTTGGTGATGGTCCGGAGCAGGTCTGTGTCATGTTGTACACGAGGGATTGTTTCCATGCTTATGATTTCCTTATAAAAAATAGAACTTCCAAAAAACAGCAAACTGTAGCCAAAACATTATCGATGACGCTGAGGGGGCGAATAAACCCCCAATAAGTCTACACATAGACTTAAAAAAACTTGCCGCCTCATCAGACTTAAGATAAATATTAATAGCATAAGCTTATAAATCTCCTTATTTACATAACAGCTAAATCTATTTGTTTTTAATTTTACCGATGTGATATTTGGGCTATTCCTGATATTTGATACTATTGGGCGGTAGCGTTTATGACTATTAACAGTGTTCAGGACTTGCAGTTATCAAGGATTGCTCGACAGTGGATTGCCAGTAGCCATGAGCAGAGTCAATACAGGAGCCGAATCTCAGGGGCTCCATTGAAGAAACCGTCAGGTTGGCTATGAAAAAACGAAAATATTTAAGTAAAAAAGAGGTGCAGGCATTAATTGATGCTTCGCAGCAGCAGGATGGCTCGCTGCGGGATTATTGCATGCTCCTCATGTGTTTTATTCACGGACTGCGCGTAAGTGAATTACGTTTTTTAAAAGTGAGCGATATTGATTTATCCAGCCAGCGGATCGCCATTCGGCGTTTAAAAAATGGCTTTTCAACTATTCACCCTCTTCAGCCCCGTGAACAGCTGGCGTTAAGCCAGTGGCTGGTTAAGCGCACGAGCTGTTTAAACGCCGATCTTCCCTGGCTGTTCCTGTCGCGAAAAGGCACTCCGCTTTCCCGACAGCATATTCACGTTATGATGCGAAATTATGGCGTGCAGGCCGGCATTGCCGTTCCGGTACACCCGCATATGCTGCGCCACGCCTGCGGTTATGCGCTTGCGGAAGAGGGCGTTGATACACGCCTGATTCAGGATTATCTCGGCCATCGCAATATCCAGCATACCGTCTTGTATACGGCGAGCAATCCGGCGCGCTTTAGCTCAATTACCCTCTGAAGCCGGAGTATCTGGCTCGGTAAGAGCCAGATAACCTTTAGTTATAGGTAAAATTCATAACGACCATTGCGCTAATATTACCCGCGGTGGCACCCCCTGCGACGCTAAAAATGCGCGCCCGCATATCGAATATGGCCTGACGGTTATTATCGACGTCGACGGCAATAGATTTTCCGCTGCCGGCATTTACTGAACCGGTTATACGCTGAAGTTCTATCGCGACATTGCGTGAACTATCGGGGCTGCTCACGTTGGCATATAAATCAGGGTCAGCTCCGTCAACAGGGCCTGTAAAGTGAGCGGTAACTCTTGATGTCCCCACGGGACAGTGGCTCAGCGTGACGTAAAACTCTTTCCACGCGGAGTAAGAGTTGGCCGCGCTAAGCCGGCGGCTGGGAATATTATGTCCGAGATCGATATTATAAATACCGTTATTTTCGACGGTGCAGGAAGACGCAACAATATCGCCGTTGATATAAAGAGTGACATCCGCGGCATAAGCGGGTAATGACGACGAAATCGCCGTAAATAACGTTATGACGGCCGGGCTGGCGATAATTCTCATTATCGACTCCTTAAGTAAGCAGTGAGAAACGAGAGCGGGATAAACTCAGTTGTACATCATCGTTAAGGTGGCCACCGCGTTGGCATGGCCGGGATGAATCTCCGGCGTGTTCTGGTAATAGCGAAAGGTGAGCGGCAGGGTTATCGAGGCGCCAGCCTCAGGGATGGTGCCGACCGGGAAAAAACGATCGAACTGAACGGGCGAGCCGTTATAAAGCACCTGAACGCCGACCCCCTGGGCTACGCCGGTTTCACTGCTTAAGGCCACTACGCCGAGCGTCGGGGAGAGATAACCTTGACTGCTTATTGACGTATTCACGGCGACCTTATCGTCGCACCGCACCGGAATTGACAGGTTTTTTTCGTCGCTGGTGCTGCCAGGACCAGAGAATTGGCCCACCGGAACAGAACCCATGTTGACAGTTAACGACGAGGGGACGGTGCAGCTTACCGCTTTATAAACAATATCTCCGGCATAGCTTATATAGTTAAGTTCTCCCCGATTACCGATACCTATACCGGTATCATATGCACCCATACCGAACTTGGTTTGCGCGACATCGAGAGTCCCGTTCATTACCGTATCCCCCGTTTTTACCAGCGTTAATGTGATCGTATATCCGAAGGTCATGCTGGCGTCGCTGGAGGTGTATCCCAGCGCCTGCGCGCGCGTATCGCAGTCGCTGCCGATACCTCTCACCCTTTGGCCGGCGCTATTTTGCAGCGCAATACCGATACCTTCGACGCCGGTTTTATAGACCCCCGGAAAACCCGCCACTTCTTCTCCGCTGCCGTAATAGCAGGCGACAATCGGGTGCCCTCGAGTGACATCCGCCCAACCGCTTTGACCCTTGCAATTTCCGCTAAAGGTGAAGACCCGCTGCGTGCCGGGAATATCGCTGCCAACCGGCAGCGTCCGCGATACCGCGATCCGCGCAAGCTGCTGGGTAAACGGCGTGGGCGGGGAGCTGGGACAATAGCCGCTCTCCGCTTGGGCTGCGCTTGCGATGGGAATAACCAGCATAAGGGGGACGTTGACTCGTTTCATATCGTCATGCTCCTGCTATAAACACTGTGCATTAAGGTTGATAATCCCGCCGGCGTTTTGCGTCAGGCTGTAATTCACTCTGCATCGGCCATCAGGGTCGTGACTCCAGCTAACCTCCAGCTGACCCGCGTCTTTTAGCCCTGTCAGATAAACCTGTCCTCCATCGCCTACGATGAAGCTTTTTGGCGTCGGGGAGGCGGGATCGATAACCGTTGCGCCGAACGGTACCGACGAGCCGTTGCGTTTTCTCAGGGTCATCAGGACCCGTTTACCGAGGCTGGTTTCATAGCTGGCCTTCACCAGTGCGCCGCGCGTGGGGATGACCGTCTGCGTTGCCAGCGCCAGTTCGGCATCATCGGCCAGGGTTTCGGTATTCAGCGTGAGATCGTTTTTGCGATAGGGGCTGAGGTAGGGGACGACGGTGTAGCCGAAGCGATCGGTTTTGACGCCTGACTGCCCAAGCACCGCTACGTTTTGTGCGCCGGGCGCGGCGATCAGCGCCATCGTTTCGCCGAGGGGCTGGCTAAAGGTGAGGCCGTTGCGATGCGCCACGATCCCGCCCTGCACACCATAGTTAACGCGTTCGCTGTAGCGATCGCGGGCGTAGCCGACGAGGGTCTCGGCGTAAGAGGCGCGCCAGTCGGCATTAATCCCGCTATTGCTTCCCTGGCCCTGAGAACCATAGCCCTGCATGACGCTCCAGCTCAGATTGTTATCGGCCAGCAGGGTACCGCCCAGGCTCAGATTATTGGTGGTATTCCCCTGCTTACTGGTATTCATCATGTAGCTAACGTAGGTGGGATGGCCGCCGAATAATTTCTCCAGAGGAATACTCATGGTGAGCGCAAACAGCCCATCGCGGTCGTAGATGCGCCCGGAGCGCTGGCCGTAGCGTTCCGCGGAGTGAATGTTATAGCTGTAGCTCAGACCGAAACTGATGCCTTTATACGAACTGTAGCTCGCGCTATATGACTCCATGCGCTTGTTGGTATCCCAGTAGTCTTCCACGATGGCGCTAAGCGCGAGGTTGCCTGGGATCTGAAACAGGTTCTGGCTGACGGTTAACTCGGCGCGGTTGCGTCGGCGTTCCGGCATCACATAGCGCCGTCCGTCGCGCCAGGTATTGAGAACGTCCTGCATATCCCAGTAGCCGCTGGTGGCATAGCGATAGCCCGCGAAGGTGAAGTTAGTCCCGGTCTGCACCAGGTTTTTGCTGTAGCGAATACGCCAGGATTGGCCTTCTTCTCGTGGTCGATTTTTTTGCTGCGACCAGGCCTGGGTGATATCGGTGGATAGGGCGCCAATGGGACCCAGGTTTTTACCTATGCCCAGAGCTAACGCCTGGTATCTTTTACTGAACTGGCCGCCACCGTATACGGTGTAGCCGGCGGGAAGGCCATAAATCGCCGTGCCGGCGGCCAGCGGAGCTTTATCAATGCCGTTGTCATAGGCGCGGTAAACGCCGGCGGTCATGGCGTATTTTAACCGACCTTCGCGCTGCAGCACCGGGACCGAGGCGTAGGGCACCACGAGGAATTGTTCGCTGCCGTCAGACTCTTTGATGGTAACGTACAGGTCCCCGGAACCGCCGGTGGGGTACATATCGGTGATTTCGAAGCTGCCGGGCGAAACGTAGGTCTGATAAATGATGTATTCGTTTTGCCGGATCGTAACCTGGGCATGGGTGCGAGCAATCCCCCGCACAACGGGGGCATAGCCGCGCAGGCTCTCCGGCAGCATATCGTCATCAGACGCAAGCTGGCCGCCGCGAAACGGAATACTGTCGAAAATATCGGAAGGCGTGGTGCTATCGCCCAGCGTCAGTCGGCTCTTCAGCGTGCGTATATCGCGCTGGGCGTAGGTATAAACGGTATCCCATTTTGTTGAGGTGCCGTTTTCGCCACCCTGATGGCTGCGGTTCCAGGTGGTGTAATTACGCAATCGCCAGGGACCGATATTAAGACCGGGACGTAAATTAATGTACTGCGCGTTTCCGTCGCCGTCGTCGCCTTTTTTGTCCCGGTTGTTGGCGCCGCTGACGCTGTAATTAACCAGCGCTGCCGGAATGCCGTCATCCCACCGCGCAGGATCGACCCAGCCGCGCGCGGCGTTGGTAAGGGAGGATTGGGGAAAACTTAACAGCAGCTGCTGGTGCGAGAAACGAAAGTCGGCGCTGGCCTGAGGAATCGCCGACAGCCTTGCGCAGCTGGCATCGGGCTGGCCTAACGTCGGATAACGCTGGATCATGACGCCCCATGAGGCCAAATCGTTCAGGGAGAGACAGGGCTGTAATGCGCTCTGTCCCTGCGCGTTTTGCTGCATGCGGAACTCAACGTCCCGGGTATCCACCTTGCTGTCATTGACATAAATATCCACCCTGTAGCGGCCGGGCTGCTGCCCGCCACGCACCTCGAAGGCGGAGAGATCGGTGGTGGCCAGACCGTCTGCGCCGGTTTCCAGATGGGCGGGGTTGAACCGTTCACGGGCGTAAGCATAGGGGCTTATCACCACAATGAGGGCAACCTGGGTGGCGATAAGGTAAGCTAAATTCAAAGGCGAGTCGCTTAACGTTTTTTTGTTCATCCTGAAAGGCTCCTGAACTGACGGCAATTGCCGCAGCGCAAACCGTCGACAGCGGCGGGTTAGCGAACCTGCGTGTGGCTTTTACCCACGCCGCCAAAGTCGTTAATGATTTTCCATGACACCAGGCCGGTCACCTTGCCGGGGGTAGCAAACGTGGCTGAGCTCATTGGTGCGACAAAGGTGGCTTCGGTAATGGGATGATTGCCCACCGTGACCTCGTTGAAATTCATGTAAAACGGCGTCGGATTCGATACCGTTAGCCTGCTGCCCGTCTGGCGCCATCGCAGCTTATGGGTCACCTCTTCCGGGATACCCTTCAGCGTGTTGGGGCGATAAATAAGCTTGAGGCGCGTCCTTACGGCGATTTGCAACGTATTCGCGTTTTCCGGGGCGGTATTTGTCGGAATAGCTTTGACGTTTAGCCAATAAAGCGACTCGCGATCGGTTGGGAGCTGGCCGCCGGTATTGACGATCCGCAGCAGGTTTTGCTGATTGCCGTCGAGGCGGAACAGCGGCGGGGTAATAATAAACGGCGGGCTGGCCGGATCGTTATTGTTCGGCTCCACCCACGACTGGATCAGATATGGGCCGGTATCCGAATTGCTGACGCTTAAAGAGGCCTCTTTTTTGCCGCCATCAAAAATCAGTCGCGTGCCGCCAATAGTGACGCCGCCGCTTTCTGTCGCCGCCGCTAATTCGCTCGCCAGCACCAGAAGGAGGAGGGGAAATACTCTATATCCTTTATGCATGATAGCTATTGACTCCACAAATACGAAAAAGGACGGACCGGCCGCTGCCGGTCCGCGGAAATAACGCCAGCGCAAAAGAAATACGCCGACGAAATATCCGTTAGTTGTAATTGAGGGTAAATGTGCTGGTTGAGTTAGCGAACCCTGCGTTTACGGTGTTTGATGTCGCATAATAGCGAGCGACGAAAGCGAGACTATTTCCGCCCGGCTGCAGCGGGTAAGCGGATGAGGCGGTATATAATGGGACGACGACGTTTTTATTATCCATTAATTGGATCCCAACACCTTTAGCTACGCCCGGTTGCTGGGTGAGCGCCAGAATAGTGCCAACGCTGCTATCCGCCGTGCCGTCGAATTTTACCGTGGCCGACTTAGCGGATTTCGGGCAATCTTTCAGCTCAATAATAAATTTGGTTGCCGAGGCCGTGGAGCCCGCGCCGTTGAAGGCTTTGCTGGAGACATTCCCCATCATGACCGTCAGCGGGTTGGTCATATGATTGATCACGGTACAGGCGCTATCGGTGATGGAGCCGTAAAATTCAATACGGCCATCATCCGCGAATGCGGATGCGGACATGACACCGGCTAACAGACCAACAGTAATAAGACTCTTGTTCATAAGATAGTCCTTATATGCAATATAGAAAGGTAATAGCTTCACAGAAATAAATTTCTCATGAGCCTTTATTAATCTGATAGCCAGATGTCGTGCTGAAATAGATCCAGTGACGCTGAGATTTATTTCTGCAGAAGACATTTTGTATCAAAGTGTCATGTTTAGTTTTATCTATTTTGTTTATTGATTTTTTAGATATAGATGCCATGGATGGCTATTTTTGCGATATTAAAAACCAATAATTCATGGGCGTATGGTAAATAATCTGGTGTTTCGGAGGGGGGCGTCTGAGGTTAAGGTTTGCTGAAACATGCGCAGTAATTGCTAATCTATTGATAATTAATGTTTTTAATTATTCGAGTTACGAAAAACCTTACGGGTTGACAGGGTATTGGTGATTTATTATGTTAGTGACAATCTGATACATTATGTCAAGTAAGAAATATATTGGTTGTCGCGTCACCATATATTTTTAAATCTTGCAGCATTGCTCGCAGTATAAAGCACCGTATGCTGAATATTTCTGTGACCGAGATAATCCTGAATTAGCCGGGTATCCATGCCTTTATCGGCCAGCGAAAAACCGCAGGCGTGGCGCAGCATATGCGGATGGGCCGCAATTCTTAAACCCGCACTTTGGCTATAGTGGCTAATCAGTACGTGGATCCGCTGACGCGATAGCGGCGTTCCTTTTTGCGAAAGAAATAGCCAGTCGCTGTCGCTGTTGCGATAGTTTTTACGCACCGACAGCCATTCACGGATAAACGTCATCTCGCTGGAAAAGAGAGGATGCGTTGTGGAAAACCCATTTTTAAGCCGTTTGACGTAAATTGAGTGGTTATGCAGGTCAAGGTCAGATAGCCGCCAGTGGCGAATTTCGCTAACGCGGCAACCGTGAATGAAGCACATCCAGATTAAACAACGATCCCTCTCCGGGTTCGCTCCCTTGTACGCCTCGTTGATGATTTTTTTTATCTCCATTTCGGTGAGATATTTTCGTTTATTCATGTTTAATCTCCTGAACAGTCATGAAATTTTTCCCCTTCCGGTGTGAAGGCGAATGGCTTCGCCCGATGTAAGCGGTCAAATGAACGCGCCGGGTATGATTAAACAGCGGGGGGAGGATAGCAAGACGGATCGGACTGATTCGCCAGGATCGAAACGCGCTTAACAGCGAATGCAACGCGGGCTTTACGGCTTTCGTTATAACCCATCATTCGTTCAACTTACTTTTATAAATTAAAAAAATTTAAACATTTAATGCCTGATAGTTTTACATTATTTTTACAAATACATATAATTCCTTACGTTCTTCGCTCTGTCCGGGAGCGTCCAACCAACATGATATGCGGTATGCGCTTTTATTGGTCTGATAATGCGCTGTTTATATAAGATGTTTTGGTTTTTTCGACTGATGTCGTATGGGATGAAATATGGACGAACAACAAGGTGGCGGTAGGGGCCTGTTCTTTACCGTTTACCGGGTACTTTTTGCATTACTAAGCTTTGGCACTGGACTCTTTTTCACTATCTGGGGGGGAAAACTCCTCTCTCTCGGCGGCAGCGCCTGGTATCTGTTAGCCGGTCTCGCTTATCTGCTTATCGCCGTCGGCTATCTTGTCCGCAGCCGTTATGTCCTGCCTTTTGCCATTCTGACTTTCCTGTTGACCCTTTGCTGGGCGCTGTATGAAGTGCAGCTCAGCTATTGGGGCCTGATCCCCCGGCTGGTCGTTCCCGCGCTGATGCTGATGCTGGCGCTGTGGCTGGCGGCGACGCTGCCGATCCGGCCTGCGCGCAGACGCTACGCCAACTGGAGCGCCTCGGCGATTTTCCTCCTGCTGCTGGCGACGCTGGTCTCCGCCTTCTACCCGCACGGCGGTATTCATCAAGGCGTGGTGAAAGCGAGCGACGCCAGCACGCCGACCCTGGCGTCAAAAAGCGATAACTGGGCGTTTTTCGGTCGTGATGCCTCCGGCACCCGTTTTGCGCCGTACGATGAGATCACGCCGCAAAACGTCAAAAACCTGAAAGTCGCCTGGACGTATCACACCGGCCGCCGGCTAACCGGCGCCGGGATTGGCGTCGATGAAAATACCCCGCTGCAAATTGGCGACACGCTGTACTCCTGTACGCCGCTGAACGTGGTCACGGCGCTGGATGCGGATACCGGGAAAGCGCGCTGGCGTTTTGACCCGCACGCAAGTACCGCCGAACACGTCACCTGTCGCGGGGTCGGCTATTACGATGTACAAAGCGATGATTCGCTGAGCGCAGAAGAGAAGGCCAGCCCGGCGCTGCAGCAGTGCCCGCAGCGTATCCTGGTGTCCACGGTCGACGCCCGTTTGATCGCCCTGAACGCCAAAACCGGCGAACTGTGCGATGACTTCGGCGACCACGGTAGCGTCGATCTGAAACAGGGTATGGACAATACCGAAAACAGCAAACGCTACCACCCGACCTCAACGCCGGTGATTATGGGACATATTGCGGTGCTCGGCGGCTGGGTGCGCGATATCGTGCACGGCGAGCCGTCCGGGGTGGTACGCGCGTTTGACGTACGTAACGGAAACGTGGTGTGGGCGTGGGACGTCGGCCAGCCGGAAAACGTTACCGACCCGGTAAAAGGTCGCGTCTATACCCTCGAAACGCCGAACGTCTGGACGGTGCCGGGCTTTGACAAAGAGCTGAACCTGATTTATCTGCCGACCGGTAACGGTCCGCCGGACTACTGGGGCGGCGATCGCAACGCGGCCAAAGAGAAATACGGATCTTCCGTGGTGGCGGTGGACGCCAGCACCGGCGAGACGAAGTGGGTCTTCCAGACCGTGCATCATGATATCTGGGACTATGACCTGCCGTCGCAGCCGGTACTGTTCCATATGAAAAACGAGCGGGGCGAAGAGGTTCCGGTTCTGATCCAGACCACCAAAACCGGGCAGATTTACGTACTCGACCGGCGTACCGGTAAGCCGGTGACCCGCGTGGAAGAGCAGCCTGTCGCCCATGACGGCGCGGAAGGCGAGCATCTCTCCGCCACCCAGCCGTTCTCCACCGGCATGCCGCAGCTGGGCGTCGAGCCGCTCACCGAGAAATCGATGTGGGGCGTGACGCCGTTCGATCAGCTGATGTGCCGTATCGACTTCAAAGCGTCAACTTATCTTGGCATGTACACGCCGCCGTCAGAGAAGCCGTACATCGAGTGGCCAAGCCTGCTGGGGGGCATGAACTGGGGCGGTATCACTATCGATGAGCGCACAGGAACGCTGTTCGTCAACGATATGCGGATGCCGTTGAGAATGTCGCTGGTGCGCAAAGAGGATATGGCGAAATATAAAGTCTCCACCGACGAGGTGCCCGGCTTTATGGGAACCGTGCGGCCGCAAATTGCCGGGCCATACGGCGGCGTGCGGATCGATATTTTGCAGTCGGCGCTGGGCGTTCCCTGTAATACCCCGCCGTTTGGCACCATGAGCGCCATTGACCTCAACACTCGCCAGCTGTTGTGGCAGGTGCCGATGGGGTCGGTGGAGGATACCGGTCCGCTGGGGCTGAAAACGCACATGCATATCCCTCTGGGTATGCCGACGCTGGGCGGCCCGACGTCAACCGCTTCCGGACTGGTGTTCTTCGCGGGAACTCAGGATAACTACCTGCGCGCGCTGGATTCCGCCACCGGTAAAGAGCTGTGGCGCGCTCGTCTGCCGGTTGGGGCAGTGGCGGCGCCGCTGATCTATAAATCACCGAAAAGCGGTAAAGAGTACGTGGTGATCTCCGCCGGGGGCGCCAGCCACTCGCCGGACGTGGGCGATGATATTATTGCCTTCGCGCTGGAAGAGTAGCCGCAGCCGTTTCGCTTTTGCGCAAGTAACCGCCCCTGTGGGCGGTTTTTTTATGGTCTGAAGCCTGGCCGGCGCTAAACCGCGTGACAGGCGACGTGGTGGCCGTCGGCGACCTCCCTTAATAGTGGAATATCGCGACGGCAGCGGTCGCTGGCCTGCGGGCAGCGGGAGGAAAAGCGACAGCCGGAAGGCGGCCGGGACGGGTCGGGAATTTCACCTTGCACCACCGCGACCGGCTCGCTGTCCGGATCGAGGGTCGGTACCGCCGCCAGCAGCGCCCGGGTGTAGGGATGCAAAGGCCGGCTGAATAGCGCATCGCGGCTGGCGGTCTCCACCAGCTGCCCGAGATACATCACCGCCACGTCATCGCAGAGATGTTCTACCACCCCGAGATCGTGGGAGATAAACAAAAACGTCACCCCATGATCGTCGCGCAGATCGGAAAACAGATTAATAATCTGCGCCTGAATCGACACATCGAGGGCCGAAATCGGCTCATCGGCAATAATAAAATCCGGGTTTAAGATCAGCGCCCGGGCAATGCCGATGCGCTGACGCTGGCCGCCGGAAAATTCGTGTGGGAAGCGGTTGTAATGCTGCGGGGCCAGCCCGCAGATGCGCATCACCTCAAGGGTTTTGTCATACAGCTCCGCCCGGCGACAGAGCTTGTGCTCCAGCATCGCTTCGCCAATGGTGTCGCCGATGCGAATGCGCGGGTTTAACGAACTGTAGGGGTCCTGAAACACCAGCTGGATTTTAGGCCGCAGCGCGCGCATTGCCCGCGGCGGCAGTTCGGCAAGTTCCTGACCGCGAAACTTGACGCTGCCGGCGGTTTTCTCATACAGCCCCAGCAGCGTGCGGCCAACGGTGGTTTTCCCGCTGCCGGATTCGCCCACCAGACCAAAAATCGTTCCCCGGCGAATCTTAAAGCTCACGCCATCCACCGCCCGCAGTACGCCGGTCTGCTGACCGAACAGCCCATCGCGCAGCGGGAAGTGTTTTTTCAGCCCATCCACTTCAATCACGTATTCATGACTCATGTCACGGACTCCGAAAGTTCACAGTAAAAGCAGGCGGCCTGCCGGTCTTGCCCTGACAGCGGCGGAATGCTCTGTCGGCAGCGCGCGGTGGCTTTTGCGCAGCGCTCGGCAAAGGCGCATCCGGCGGGAAGGGCGGCGAGGTCCGGCACCTGGCCGGGGATTGAATAGAGGCGTCGGCGCCGCGCCCCCGGCACCGGCCGCGAGGCAATCAGCCCCTGAGTATAGGGATGCTGCGGGTGACGCAGAATCGCGGCGGTCGCGCCCTGCTCGACGATACGTCCGGCGTACATCACCACAACGTGCTCGGCCATCTGCGCGATAACCCCGAGATCGTGGGTAATCAGCATCATCGCCATCCGGTTGGCCCGCGCCTGGTCGCGCAGCAGGCGCAGGATCTGCGCCTGCACGGTGACGTCCAGGGCGGTTGTCGGCTCATCGGCAATCAGCAGCTTCGGCTGGCAGCTCAGCGCCATGGCAATCATCACCCGCTGCAGCATGCCGCCGGAAAGCTGATGCGGATAGCTGGCCATCAGGCTCTCCGCGCGCGCCAGCCCGACATCCGTCAGGCGCTGGGTAGCGTGCTGCCATGCGGCCTTCGGCGGCTCGCCGCGGTGGCGAATCAGCGGTTCGCAGAGCTGCTCGCCGACGGTGAGTACCGGATTCAGGGCGCTCATCGGCTCCTGAAAAATCATCGCCAGCTGATTGCCGCGCAGGTCGGCCATACGGGCGTTTTTCAGCCGCAGCAGGTCCTGGCCCTCAAAAAGAATTTCCCCGCCGTCAATGCGCGCCGCCTGCGGTGGCAGCAGACCCATTAACGACATGGCGGTGACGCTTTTGCCGCAGCCGGATTCGCCGACCACGCCAACGGTCTGCCCGGCGCGAATAGTGAACGACACATCCTGTACCGCGCGTACCCGGTTTTTGTCGGCGGCAAAAGAGACCGAAAGCTGATTAAAGGTGATTAATGCGCGACTCATTTCAGCCTCTGTTTCATTTTAGGGTCCATGGCGTCGCGCAGGCCGTCGCCCAGCACGTTGATGGCGATGACGGTGATAAAAATGGCGATCCCCGGCGGCATCCACAGCCAGGGCCGGCGCTGAAAGTCGATCAGGCTGTTGGCGGCGTCCATCATATTGCCCCACGACGGCGTCGGCGGTACTACGCCAAGCCCGAGGTAGCTGAGCGCCGACTCGCTGAGGATAGCGTTCGCCACCGCCATGGTTGCCATCACCACCAGAATCGGTACCGTATTCGGCAGCAGATGACCAAACAGACGGCGTCGCGCCGACAGTCCCAGCACCTGGGTCGCCAGCATAAAGTCGCGCTCGCGCAGGGAGAGGCACTGCCCGCGTACCAGCCGCGCCAGCTTCGGCCACTCCAGCAGGCTCAGCATAATCACCACCATATAGATGCGTGAGTCCGGTGAGAAATCGAGCTCCGAGAGCATCGCGCCCGCGACAATCAGCAGCGGCAGGCCGGGGATAGTCATCACCAGATCGGCAAAACGCATAATAAGTTTATCGGTCAGGCCGCCGGCGTAGCCCGACAGCGCGCCGAGCAGATAGCCAAGGGTGACCGACAGCAGCATGGTCAGCAGGCCGATAATCAGCGAAATGCGCCCGGCCAGCAGCAGGCGGGTGTAAATATCGCGACCGAGAAAGTCGGTACCCAGCCAGTGTTCCGCGCCTGGCGGCCTGTTAATCATCAGCGCGTCGGTGGCATCGTCTTTCCACGGTGACCACAGCGGCCCCAGTATGCACCAGAGGGCCATTACGACCAGCAGCAGCAGGCACAGCATCGCCAGGCGATTGCGGCGCAGCGCCTGCCAGGCCTGACGCCAGGGGGATGGGGTCACCTGCGCCAGCGCCGGGATTTCCGCCTTGCGCAGGCGTCGGTTAGCAGAAAACAGAGAGCTGAGCATCAGGACCTCACGCGAATGCGCGGGTCGACCCACGCGTAAAGCACATCGGCAATCAGGTTGCCAAGAATGGTCAGCACCGCCAGAAACAGGGTAAAGCCCATTAACACCGGGTAGTCGCGGGCGGCCAGCGAATCGATATGAATATGCCCGGCCCCCGGCCAGTTAAACACTTTTTCGGTAATGATCGCCCCGGAGAACAGCCCCGGCAGCTCGAAGCCGAGCAGGGTGATGATCGGCAGCAGGGCGTTACGCAGGGCGTGCTTCAGGATAACCGTGCGTTCGCGCAGCCCTTTCGCGCGGGCGGTGCGGATAAAATCCATTTTCACCACGTCGAGCATGCTGGCGCGAAAATAGCGGGTCAGGCTGCCCGCCTGGAGCATCACCAGCGCCAGTACCGGCAGCACCAGATGGGCGGCGACCTGCAGCACATACTCCCAGCCGCTGTCGTCGCTGCCGGTATTGGTCATGCCGCCCACCGGTAGCCAGTGCAGGTCGACGGCGAACCACTTGATGAGCAGCAGACAGAGAAAAAAGGTCGGGAACGACATGGCGGCGAACACCGCGACGCTCACCAGATGATCGAACGCAGAATTGGGCTTCAGTGCTGAGACCACGCCCACCGTCAGGCCAATTCCCCAGTAAAACACCAGCGCCACGCTGGCCAGCAGGAAGGAGTTCCAGATGTACTGGTTGAGCAGCTGGCTGACCGGGATCTGGTACTGCAGCGAAAACCCGAGATCGCCGCGCAGCAGCTGGCCGAGCCAGTGGATATAGCGGGTGAGCAGCGGCTGATCCAGGCCGTAAATGGCTTTCAGTTCGGCGGCGCGGGCGGCGGTGAGGGTGATATTGCCGTCGATAAAATCGCCCGGCGTTTTGGCAAACAGCATAAAGATAATCAAGGAGGCCAGCAGCAGCATCGGCAGCGTTTGCAGCAGCCGTCTCAGGATGAAATTTCTCATGACATTCTCACGTCAGCCGCCGGTCATCCCGGCGGCCGGGGATTTACTTAACGATTTTGACATCCGGCAGGCTGCCGGTCAGGCCGTTGTAGATATCCGGTTTGAAGCCGGTGACCCGGGCGCTGCTCGCCGAGAGAATTTCACGGTAGCCGAGAAGGATCACCGGCGGGTCCTGCGCCAGTACCTGATACAGCTGGTGGTAGATAGGCTTACGTTTCTCGACCTCGAGCACCGAGTTACCTTCGGTAATCAGCTTATCGACCTGCGGGTTGTTATAGCCGGACTCTTTCGCTTCCGCGCTGTAAAAATCCCACACGCCATCATGCGGGTCGTTAAGGGTACTGGTGCTGAACGACGCCAGATCGTAATTACCCGACTTACGCTGCGCCATCAGGGCGTTGAAATCGACGACCTGCGGTTTTAACAGGACGCCGATCTGCTGCCAGTTCTCTTTGGCGATGGGGATCAGCGCATCGTTGAGCACTTTCTTGCTCACCAGCAGCGTTAACTCCAGGCGTTTGCCCTCTTTGACGCGGATACCGTCCGGCCCCGGTTTCCAGCCGGCTTCGTCAAGCAGCTTTTTCGCCTGCGCCGGGTCATAGTGATACGGGTTCACCCCCTCGGCGTTCCATGCCCAGGAGATCGGCGCGATAGGCTCAATCGCCACCTTGCCGTAGCCCTGGTAGACCACATCAATCAGCTTCTGGCGGTCGAGGCCGTAAATCAGCGCCTGGCGTACCTTCACGTCCTTCAGCGCCGGGCGGCGGACGTTAAATTCCACCTGACTGTAGTCGCTGGAGCCGTAAAGGTTGATGTTGGCAAAGCCGAGCATTTTCAGCTGTTCGATATCGTCAGGACGCGAGGTAAAGGCGTCGTAGTCGGTTTCACCCGTCTGGAAGAGCTGGAAGTTGGTTGACGGGTTGGTCACGCGATAGATAAAGCGCGGAGTGGGCGGCGTACCGCGATAAAAATGGCTGTTGGCGTGGAAACGAATCTCCTGGCCGGGGATGTATTTGTCGTAAACGTAAGGACCGTTGCCCAGCGGTTTGCCGTGCAGGGTGCGCAGATAGTCGAGATTGCCGCGCTGGTAGCCTTTGCCGTAATAGGCTCTGGAGAGTACCGGACCGCCAATTTTTGCCAGCGTCGTCGCGCCCGGCTGGGTGGTGGTCACCTGCAGCGTTAAGGGGTCAAGCACTTTCAAACCGCTGACGCTATCGGCTTTCGCCGCTTTGTACTCCGCGCCGCCGGCAATATTGGCGAGCGTGATATCGGTATCGCCGTCGTATTTCGGATCCAGCAGCACGGTAAGGGTAAAGGCGACATCGTCGGCGGTCAGCGGCGAACCGTCGCTAAAGGTCAGGTTGGGGCGCAGCTTGATGGTGTAGACCTTGTTATCCGGACTCACCGTCCAGCTTTCGGCGAGACCCGGCACCAGATTGCCGTGGCTGTCCCAGTCGATCAGGCGAGAGAAAATCACGTTGGTGACGTTCTCATCCCAGCCGTTGACGAAGAAGTAGGGGTTAAAAATGCCCTGCGGCTCGGAGATGCCGGCCACGACGGTATCTTTGCGCAGCTTCGCGGCCGCGGGGATCTGGCTGGCATCGCTGGCCGGGGTGATCCCTTCTTTTAAAATGTCGTCGGCGATGGCGACCGAAGAAAATGCCACCGCGCCGCCGAGCAACGCGATTTTCAGAGCAAGCGCGAACCGCGTCTGTTTGGTTTTTAACCCGTGCAGTAGTCTGGACAAAAGTGCTCCCTCATCAAAGAATTGCGTAAAATATTTACAAATCATGACGAAAGATAAGAGGCGCACCGCGCCCTGTCTAACACCGAAAAGCTATGGCTTATAGCGATTTAGCATTAGCAATAATTCAGAATTAATCTGTCATTTTTGCGCTAAGCACCAGCATTCTCTGCTGTTTAGGGGGGAGGGCTTCCATCCGGCCGCAATGCCGCGGTAAGCAGTATGTAGCGTGCGGCGATCGCGGGCAGCCCCGTGACGTAAGCCAAATGTTTATCGCGTCTGCCAGAGGGTCTCCGGCTCGGCGAAACCCTCTTCGACCCGGGCAAAGAAGCGGCTGGCGTGCAGGCCGTCAACAAAGGCGTGATTGAATTTGCCCGCCACCGGGATAATGCCGTTTTTCAGCTTGCCCCAGGTGAGGGCGGGCACCGCCGCGCCGACGTAATACTCCGCGTGGGTGATGGCGCTGAAATGCAGCCACGGCAGGCAGCTGGCGCAGAAGAAATTCTCGCCGTTGACGATAAGCGGTGCCGGCGCGGTATGTTTCGCCGCTTCAATGTTCGGCGTGGCGGCATGGCTGAAGGCGGCAAAATCGGCGGCGTTGTCGCACCAGACCTGGCGAAAGCCTTCCTGGGCGGTCATCACCGGCGTCATTACTGCCAGCTGGTCATATTCGATAATATCGTCGCCCAGCAGCCGCTGTTTCAGCTGCGGCACCCCGTTCGCCGCGCGAACCAGGGCGTAGAGCGCCAGCTGGAAAAACGAGACGCCGCGATCTTTCGCGCACTCATATAGCCGCTGCGCCTCGACAGGAACGCAGAGATTAAAGCTGGGGTTGGCAAAACCGCGATAAAAATCAAAATGATCTTTTCGCGGCCAGTTTTGTTTGTCGATTACGCGATAGTTGGCCACGGGCGTCTCCTGTTGAGTCAGTGCCTGATACTATGCGACGATTTCAATCAGGTTGCCATCGGGGTCTTTAATCACCGCTTCATAATAGCCATCGCCGGTGGTCCGCGGCGGCGAGACCAGAATCCCCTGCGCAGCGGCGCGGTTTGCCAGCATATCCACCTTTTCAGAGCCGCCAACGGTAATCGCCAGGTGTACCCAGCCGGTGTGGTTGTTATCCGCCGTCTGCGCGACAAGCCCCGGCTTGGTCATCAGCTCAATGGCAATGCCGTCGCCAATCTTGACAAAAAAGGACTCAAAGCCCGGGTTGGTTTGGCTGCAGTACTTCTCATTAATCTCGCCGTCGAAGAAGGCCACCCAAAAGCGGGCCTGTTGCTCAAGCTGGCGGGTCCATAGGGCGATGTGGGCAATTTTCATAGCAAACCTCTTTATAGGGTGTATTGACAGTCAGGGGCTGAATGCACGATCATGCACTTTGTTGCTCGATAAAGATTTTATCAGGAGTTATTTGTGCTCGATTATGCTGCTTTTCCTAAACAACGACAAGCGCTTATTTGCCAGATCCTGCAGGAGAACGGCAGGGTGGTTTGCGCCGAACTCGCCAGCCGGCTTAACGTCTCCGAGCATACTATTCGCCGTGATTTACATGAACTTAGCCGCGAAGGGTACTGTAAAAAGGTCTACGGCGGCGCGGTGATGACCCTGCCGGAGGCGGGGGACTATAGCGAGCGCAAAGAAAAAAATACGGCGACAAAAAGCAGGATCGCGCAGAAGTGCGCAAAGCTGGTGAAGCCCGGCGGCTGCATTTTTATCGATACCGGCACCACCAACCTGGCGATGGCGGAAGCGCTGCCGGCGGAGCTGGCGTTAACGGTGGTCACGAATTCTCCCGAGATCGCTGCCGTACTGCTCAAAAAACCGCTGTATGATGTGGTGATGCTTGGCGGTCAAATCCAGCGGGCCAGCGGCGGCTGCGTGGGCGCCTCCGCCGTGGCGCAGATTCAGGGCATGCTCTTCGATCAGGGATTTATCGGCGGCTGCGCCATGGCGCCTGAGTCCGGTCTGACGGGCTTTGACTACGCCGACTGTGAATTTAAAAAAGCGGTGATAAAACAGTGCAGCGAAATCATCGTCGGCCTGACCTCGGACAAAATCCCTGCGGTGGCGCGCTTTGTGGTGGTCGAAAGCAGCGCCATTGACGTGCTGGTGGTCGAGGAGAATATCAGTCGCGAATATCGCGACGCGTTTAGCGAACACGATATTCGTATTTATACCGTTTAAACGGTTTGCTGGCCTACTTTGACAGCGAAGTGGCAATCAGGCGCAGGCCGAGCGCGCCCAGCACCGTGGCGGTGACGATATCGATCTTACGCTTCATGCGCAGGTAGACGCTGCGCGGTCGCGCGGAAGAGAGCACCAGGGCTACCAGCGAATACCAGCTGACGTCAATCAGGAAGCTCATCAGCGGCACGATATAGTAAAAGGCCAGCGGGATGCGCTCCGGCAGCAGGGCGGTAAAAATAGAGGCGAACACCAGCGCCGTTTTTGGGTTGCTGAGCTGGGTATAGAGGCCATCGCGGAAGGTTTTCAGCAGGGAATGTTCCGCCGCCATGCCGCCTGCCGCAAAATCCATCGGCTGCGCCGCGCCGCGGTAGATTTTATACCCCAGCCAGAGCAGATAGAGGCCGCCCGCGACCTTCAGGCCAATAAACATTTCCGGCACCGCGGTCAGCACTTTTTGCAGCCCCATCATGGCCATAATCGAAAAGATAGCCGCCCCCGTCCCGGTTCCCAGCGCGGTGACCAGACCATGCATCCTTGAGCGCGCAACGGCGTTGCGGGCCACGTAAATAAAGCTTGGGCCGGGGCTGATCACGCCCATAATGAGTACGGCGGCAATGGCCATCAGGCTGGATAAAAACATAAACGCTCCTGGTTGATGTTGAGCGCTAAAGTCGCATCCGGCTCCCGCTCATGATTGTTTCACCGTCAAAAAATAAACAATCTTTAGCGTGCTGTCACCCGACTTTACGGCGCGATGTTTCATCGCCTGTTCGAATAACGATTCCCATTTCGCGCGTCGGTGATAAACTGGCTAAATGTGATCTTTGTCATATCGTCATTAAAACAGAGAAAAGAGACACTGCTATGCAACATATCATTGAGGGCTTCCTCAACTTCCAGAAAGAGATTTTCCCGCAACGTAAAGAGCTCTTCCGCAGCCTGGCCTCCAGCCAAAATCCTAAAGCGCTGTTTATCTCTTGTTCCGATAGCCGCCTGGTGCCGGAGCTGGTGACCCAGCAGGAGCCGGGCCAGCTGTTTGTGATCCGTAACGCCGGGAATATCGTGCCCTCTTTCGGTCCTGAGCCGGGCGGGGTTTCCGCGACGATCGAGTATGCCGTCGTGGCCCTGGGCGTGACCGATATCGTCATTTGCGGCCACTCCAACTGCGGCGCGATGAAAGCCATCGCCACCTGCCAGTGCCTGGACCCCATGCCTGCCGTGTCCCACTGGCTGCGCTACTCCGATGCGGCGAAAGCCGTCGTGGAGAAGAAAACCTGGGCCAACGAGACCGATAAAGTCAACGGTATGGTGCAGGAAAACGTTATCGCCCAGCTGAACAATATTAAAACCCACCCGTCGGTTGCCGTGGGTCTGCGGGATAGCACGTTGCGTCTACACGGCTGGTTCTACGATATTGAAAGCGGTGACATTCGCGCGCTGGATAAAAACAGCAAAACCTTTGTGTCGCTGTCGGAAAACCCTGACGTTTATTTCGAATAAACTTCTCTTTCAGGGCACGGAAGCCCTGAGATGCTCACCTCCTGCCATAAATTTCCTGTCTGCCATACTCATTACGGCTTCCTGAATGATTTCTTAAGGAGAAGTGATGATTAAGCTGTGCGCAACCTGCGGGACGTCCTACGACGATCGCGGCAACACCCTGAACCATTGTCGTATCTGTGAGGATGAACGCCAGTACGTCCCGGCCAGCGGGCAGGTCTGGATCAAGCCAGACGATCTGACCGAGACGCATACGAATACGTGGCAGCAGCATAACGATCGGCTGTTGAGCGTCAGGACGGTACCGAAATTTGCAATCGATCAGCGCGCGTTTCTGCTGCTAACGCCGCAGGGGAATATTCTCTGGGACTGCATCGCCAATCTTGATGCCGCCAGCAAAACGCTGATTACCGCCCTGGGCGGGATAAACGCGATCGCCATCTCCCATCCTCATTACTACACCACGATGCAGGACTGGGCCGACGCCTTTAATGCGCGAATTTATCTCCACGCCAGCGATCGCGAATGGATTATGCGCGATAGCCCGGCCATCACGCTATGGGAAGGAGATGCGCTGGAGATCCTCCCGGCGGTGCGGCTGCTGCGCCTGGGCGGTCATTTCGCCGGAGGAACCGTTCTGCACTGGGCGAAAGATGACGGTATTATGCTGGCGGGCGATATTATCCAGGTGACGCCGGGGGGGCGCGCCGTTTCGTTTATGTGGAGCTATCCCAATTTGCTGCCGTTGGCGACCGCCAGCGTGGAGAAGATCGTTGAACGTCTGGGCGATACGCCTTTCGGGGCGCTGTACGGCGCCTTTAAGGGGCAGAACGTCCCCAAAAATGCCCGGCAGATCGTTTTAGACTCAGCGCAGAAATACCTCGCCTGTCTTAAGACGACGGCGCACCGCTGAGGGCGCGCCGCCGCGCGGGATTTACAGCACGCCGTCGCCGCCGTCGGAGCACCACACCTGGCCGGAGGTGAAGGAGCAGGCATCAGAGGCAAGGGTAACGTACAGCGGCGCAATCTCCACCGGCTGCCCGGGACGCCCCAGCGGCGTATCGGCGCCGAACTGACGCACCTTCTCATCCGGCTGGCCGCCGCTTGACTGCAGCACCGTCCAGTAGGGACCGGGGGCGACCGCGTTTACCCGGATACCCTTCGGCCCCAGCTGTTTGGCCAGCGATTTCGTGAACGCCACCAGGCAGGCTTTGGTTTGCGCGTAGTCCAGCAGGATGGGGCTCGGCTTAAAGGCCTGGACGGATGAAGTATTAATAATCGCGCTGTGTTCTTTAAGATGACGCAGGGCGGCTTTGGTGATCCAGAAGGCCGCATAAACGTTGGTTTTGAAGGTGGCGTCAAAGTCGGCGGTGGTGAGTTCTTCCAGTGATTCGCAATATTGCTGGCGTCCGGCGTTATTGACCAGAATATCCAGCCCGCCGAGTTCGCTGGCGGCCTGTTCCACCAGGGTTTCGCAGAAGGATTCGTCGCGCACATCTCCCGGAATCGCGACGGCTTTACGTCCTTCGGCCTGAATCAGGGCAACTACGGTTTCCGCATCGGACTCCTCTTCCGGCAGATAGTTTATCGCCACATCGGCGCCTTCGCGGGCGAAGGCGATCGCGACCGCGCGCCCAATCCCGGAATCGCCGCCGGTAATCAGGGCGCGCTTACCGGCGAGCCGACCGGAACCGACATAGCTCAGCTCACCGTGATCCGGCTGCGGCTTCATCTCTTCGGCAAGACCCGGCGGCGATTGCGGCTGGTCAACAAAGGGGGGACGGGGATACTTCTCGGTATTGTTAGCGTTGTCGCTCATACTGACCTCCTCGTGTTAAAAGAGTAAGCGTAGTTGCCTGGTCAGCCTGCCGTGGAATATTGAAGAATAATTGAACGGCTTCGCTGTTATAATTTTGGCGCTTTGATTCCTCTCCCAACGGTAATTTACTGATTGCCGGGAAACTTTTCAAAATGAGAGGCGCCAGCAGCGTTTGGCATTTTAGGATTATTCTATCGCAAGCCCGACGGTATATTTAGCGCCTTTTTAATGCTGCCCGGTGCGCATATTTACGCGGGCGGTGAAGTCGTAAAAAATATTTCCCGGGCGATTCATCAGGTACGGAACTTGTGAAAATGAACATCAGCAACCAGACTTATTAAGACAAGACAAAAATATGCCGGAGGTATGGTTGATGAAAAAATTACTGTCCGTTATTTTCTGTGCGCTAATGGCTCAGGGCGTTTATGCCGCGGATGACGGGGGATTTAAAAAAGATGCCGCTCCGCCGCCGCCGCATAAAATTGACGATGGCTACCGCGGGACGGAGGACGGGCGAATTATGACCGTGCGCCAGGCCCTGGAAATGCACGATGGGGCAACCATCTCATTACGCGGCAATCTTATCGAGCAGCACGGTAATGACCGCTACAGCTTTCGCGATAAAACCGACACCATTGCAGTGATTATCCCCGCCGCGGTTTTTGATGGCCGCGAAGTGAAGCCCGATCAGATGATCAGCATCAACGGCAGCCTCGATAAAAAAATGACGCCGCCGGTAGTGCGGGTGGACCGGATCCAGAAATAACCGCTCAAGCAGGAGGAATTGATGTCCGTACAGCATCCAGCCGACCCGGATAAGCGGGGCCGTCATCCGTCGAAAGAGGACCCGCGCGAGCAGGGGGAAGTGCCGCGTAAAAGAGACGACAGCGAAGATCATAAAAAAGATCCCTGGCATCCCCAGCCTGAAAAGCGTTAACAATAGCCGCCCGTCAACGGGCGGCTATTTTTCTTTCCTACAGATCGAGCGGGGATAAACGCCTGCGCGAGCGGCTTGCCGGCTGGGATATCGCTTTCGCTATCGCCGCGCCGATCTCCGCGCAGGCGGTGATACCCTGAACGAAAGGCTGGTCGTGCATCAGCCAGGGAATGGCGGCGAACGCGATGCGCCCCCGTACTTCGGGCGGTTCCCGCAACGTATAGTCGTCACCGACATCAGGAATCTCTTCTCCGGTCGCCAGCAGCTGCTCCCTTAAATGCGGGAAGGGAAGATCTTTATTTTTCAGAGGCTTTTGCCCTCTGGCATCAATAAACACATCAAACGTATAGCGATTTTGTTCGCTGGTAATCACCGTTTTTTCCTGCTCTACCGCCATCTCATAGTCATGCCCTAAGGCGAGAATACTGATGACGCCCGCTTCGCGCAGCGCCAGCAGCCGGCGGATGGACTCCGAAGGAATGGCGGCATAACAGTCGATAAAGACCCGCGCAAGGCCATTTTTGAAACGCTCCCGGTCATGGTCATTAAGGTGAGGCACCATCGCCTGAACGGCTTCATGCAGCCGCAGGATCGCGTAGCGCCAGGGAACCGTATATCGCGCGCGCTTGTTGCGCTCAACTTCTTCAAGGTTATCCAGCGCCCAGTGGAACGGATTATGCTGCTGGCGTTTAGCAAACCACGCCTCGCTGAAGCTGTCGGCGTTAAGGCTGTGAAGGGCGATATTTTCGCTCCATAGGGGGTCGGCAAGCGTGATTTCCTGCGCCACCAGCTCAAAGACGCGATCGAGCAGACCGTCGCTGCCCGCGGCGATGGCTTGTTCCATCGCGCTTTCGCTGACGATGCTCAGCGGCTCCCAGGGAATGGGGCAGTAAAAATCCGCTTCCGGCAAAATGCCGGAGCGCGACATCAGCACGATGCTTAGCGCCTCGCTTGCCTCGTCCAGCCTGAAGGCGAGGGCGTCATCGTCAGACCCGATAAACCGACCGTGCTGGACGGCGACGGCCATCGCGGCGTCAATTCCGCTTAGCGAGGTGCCCATAATGCCCACCCGGCAGGGGGGAATGCTGGCCTCCATGAGGCCAGACCACGGGCTGGGAAACCAGGTGCGGGTCGACTCTTCTTCATCGGGCCAGACGTGTCCGGTGGCGATTACCGCGAGGTCAAAGGCTTCGGCGACCGGCTCATCCTCAACCCACAGTCTGACCCCTTCTTCGGTCGCCTGCAGGTCGCTGACCCGGCAGGACTCATTGACCCGGATGCGAAAGCCCTGCTCCCTGGCCTCTCCGACCAGCGCAAGAAACTGGTCGCGAAAGTATTCACCCAGCAGGATGCGCGGTAAAAATTGACGATCGTGCAAAGCGTCGTAATCCACGCCGTAGCGCGCAAGGCGGGTCCGGCTCTGGGCTTTCAGCCAGTCGAGATAGCTGCTCTGAATGGGGGGGATTTCAATGCTGGCGATATTGGCCAGCATCATGCGCGAATTCTCTTCATCGCTGTAGGGCATGCCCACGCCCGCTTCCTCGGCCTGCTCGTAAATTGACACGTCCAGCGGCTCGCCCTGTTTGAGTAATGAGAACAGGGTATAAATTCCGGTTGGACCTGCGCCGATAATGGCAATTTTCTTCATAATGACTGACCCGCCGTTGTTGTTATCACATTTGTTGTCGGTGGCCTTCCGCCAGTTGAAAAGCTCCACGATAGATCATTTCCGGGTAACGGAAATCTGGCCCAATAATTGTGGTTCAAAATGAGGAAGAGGGCCAATTACTGGCGCGCCTCTTCCTCGGGGTATACATATTAACGACTTAACAGGCTGGATAACGCAGATGACAAAAAGCTGATGGGGATTGACCCCACCAGGATTCAGATGATTGATCGTCCCAATGAAACCGGGTGACACCATCGGGTTTTGTATTCACCTGACATCATGCCATATGAGTAGTACAGATTCAGATTATTCTCGGCGGCTTCTTGGTATAGTGCGGTGAGATTTTTCCACATGAGCATAGTCCCCAGGGAACCGGCATTGATATCTTTTCGATAACCGATATTGATGAAGTCCACAAACATTACGCCGTATGACAGATGCTGATGCTGCTCAACGAATAACAAGCGAGATGTCGCGTTTTGCTATTAATCCGGCTTTAGCGCGTCGAACTTGACATATTAAGCCGGGTTGCTATTTCTTAAACTGGCGCCCCGATAATAAGCGCAACGGTGAGGTGAAAAATGGCAAGTGAAAAAGAGAGGCTGCCCGGGATTAAAGAGAACGAATTTTTTCTTAATTTTGAATGCGCTGCCCGCCAGATAGGCCTCGGAATATTATTGGCGATCATACTGGCAGCCCTTTTGGGACTCTTTTCTGGAGGATATTTTAGCACTGCCGAAAAAACAACTGCGCAGCGCAATTTAACGGTGGCCTATGACCGCTTCGGTCGTTTGCAAACTGAATTCAGGCTAAAGATTACCGCCCATCCGCGGGTCGCGGATAAATATATTTTTAGCCTTGGCGGTGATTTTACCTCTTCTTTTGAACCTGGCAGTATCTGGCCCCGGCCAGACAGGATGTACAGTCAGAACGACCGGCTCTTTCTGGTCTATAATGATCTGAAAAGCATGCATAATTTTTCTATATGGCTCTACGTTACTCCAACCCGCCCCGGTAAGTTGAACCACTCTTTGCAGCTAAACGGCGAACCCGAAATCCGCTTCTGGCAATTTATTTATCCTTAGGAGGATGCGATGGAGATGGTCTTGCGTGCGTTAGCGATATATTTAATTTTGCTGGTGGTATTTAAAATCGCCGGCCGCCGGGCGCTATTACAAATGACCAGCTTTGATCTGATTTTATTACTTATTATCAGTGAGGCTACCCAGCAGGCGCTGCTGGGGAACGATTTTTCGGTGACCGGCGCAATGCTGACGATTATGACGCTGGTGGTCGTGGATATGCTTTTCGGATTAATGAAGAAATATACCGCTGGCGCAGAGTCAGCGCTTGATGGTTGCCCGGTGATTTTAGTCGAAAATGGCGTGCCGTTAATTGACAAGCTGAAAAAAGTGGACGTCTCCTGTGATGATATTCTGGTCGCCGCGCGGCAGAATCAGGGTCTTACGGAATTAAGTAAAATCAAATATGCCATACTGGAACGGAATGGCCACATTTCTATTATTCCTGCTGAGAGTTAAAAAGGTCTTTTTATGTCAAATAACCCTTATAACCAGGCGAAAACCACCGGCGAGCTGACTAAACAGGTCGCCAGCGCGCTGATTGACCGTCGTTTACGCTTAACCACCGCGGAATCCTGCACCGGCGGTAGCCTGGCGGCAGCGCTGTGCGCGGAAGCGGATACGGCCGCATTCTACGATATTGGCTTAATCACTTTTAGCGATCGGGCGAAACAGCAGCTTCTCGACGTCAACGCCTCAACGCTGGAAAAATATAGCGCCGTCAGTCGGCAGACCGTTGAAGAGATGTCCACCGGCGCGCTGGCGCGTTCCGGGGCGGATATCAGTATCGCCATTAGCGGATATGCGGGGCCGGACGGCGGCGATGACGGGACGCCTGCGGGGACCGTCTGGTTCGCGTGGAACTTTCGCGGCAGTATCGACGCGCATAAAACGCTGTTTTCCGGCGAGTGCCAGGATGTTGTGGAGAAAGCCGTACGCTATTCACTGGCGATGCTCATCGAGAAACTGCCCGGCTGGCAGAGCGCATAACGCTTTTATTACGGAGGTTTATATGGCAGTCATGGCGATCACTGGCGGTACTGCGGGAGTCGGTAAAGCAACGGCCCTGCGCTTTGCGCGGGCAGGCTATGACGTCGGCATTATTGCCCGCGATGGCCGAAGCCTTGAGGCGACGAAGCAGGAGCTCCTTCGTTGCGGCGTTCGGGTGCATACCGTGCAGGCCGATGTGGCAAATGCCGATGCGCTCTTGACCGCCGCCGGCGAAATCGAAAATCGGCTCGGGGCTATCGAGGTATGGGTCAATAACGCGATGTGTGCGGTGCTGGCGCCTTTCAGAGCGATGACCCACGACGAATTTAGACGGGTAACCGAGGTCACCTACCTCGGCTACGTCAACGGGACTCGCGCCGCGCTGGCGCTGATGACGCCCCGGGATCGCGGAGTGATTATCCAGGTTGGCTCCGCGCTCGCCTATCGCTCCATTCCGCTACAGTCCGCCTACTGCGGGGCAAAGGCCGCGATTCGGGGTTTTACCGATGCGGTGCGTACGGAGCTGATGCATGAAAATAGCGGCGTGAGTATTGCGATGGTACAGATGCCGGGGCTGAATACGCCGCAGTTCGAGTGGGCGCGCAATAAGTTTGCCTGGGCGATGCGCCCGGTGCCGCCGGTATTTCAGCCGGAAGTGGCCGCCCAGGCTATCTTCAACGTCGCGCGCCGGCCCGTACGCGAACTCTGGGTAGGGAGCAGCACGATTCAGTCCATTATTGGGCAATTTCTTTTCCCGGGCTTCCTTGACCGGCTGATGGTCAAAAAAGCGTGGGAAGGGCAAATGACCCGGCGCTTGAATGCCGACGACCGTCAGGACTATCTCGAACAGCCGGTCAGCGGATTGCATAAAACGCACGGGCGTTTTTCCTCTGAGGCGAAATATCGCGCCACCGCCATCACTTCCGGCGTGCCGGGAAAAGCGCTGCTGGGCGGCGCGGCAGCGGCGGGGGTACTTTTAGCAAAATGGTTTATCTCGCGTAAAAAACGCTAACGCAGCGCGCTACTGTTGGTCCAGAACCATCGATAGCCATATGCGCTAATCTCCAGCTTAGCGTGCTTACCGGGAGTGAGCGCGTCCGCGTAGGTTTTGTCGGCCAGGCAGGGCGTCCACACCGCCGCATAGATCCCTTTCGCGGTAAAACGCAGCGGTTTATCACTGAAATTAAGAAAGGCGATGACGCTGCGCTCGCGGTCATCGTAGCAGATCCCGAGAATCGCCTGCCGATCGGTGCTAATGATGCGGAAAGGCGCAACGGCGATTTCCGGGAATTCTGACCGCGTATTGGCGATATCAATAATACGGTGCAGGAGAGAATGGCGGTGCAGCAGGGAATCAGCGACGTTGACTTTCTGATAGCGAAACGGCCCCCGGTCGATCATGGGAGCCACAAACGTCTGCGGATCGGCTGCGGAGAAGCCGCCGCCCGCTGAACCGGCCCACTGCATCGGCGTACGCACCGCGTAGCGCTCTTCCAGCGCCAGGTCGTCACCCATGCCGATCTCATCCCCGTAGCGCATGATCGGTACGCCGGGCAGCGAAAAAAGCACGGCATGACAGAACGCCAGCCGCCGCCGGTCGCTGTTCAGCATGGGCGCCAGCCGACGGCGAATACCGCGCTGATAAACGTTCATCTCCTTATCCGGCGCGAAGGCATCCAGCACGGTCTGCTTGTTCTTGTTACCGATCCCTTCAAGATCCAGTTCATCGTGGTTGCGCAGCCAGTTTGCGAAGCAGCAGGCGTCAGGAGGCACTACCATTTTCTTGATGGCCTCGATCAGCGGGCGGGCGCTCTGGCTGGCGAGGCTGACGTAAAAATATTTGTTCAGCCAGAAGTTAAGTACCATATTAAGTCGGTTATTATCGCCAAAATAGTCGCGATACTGCGCCACCTCAACGTCGACTTCGCCGAGCAGTATGGCCTGCGGATTATGTTGTTCAACCAGCCGACGCAGATGTTCCAGGAGCCATAGCCCGCGTTTCTCCTCGCCGCGTCCGGCCTGTTTCGTCAAATGCGAGGCGGCATCCAGACGAAAGCCGGAAACCCCCAGCTTCAGCCAAAAGATAACGATATTTTCGACCTCTTTGATCACCGCGGGAGAGGCCAGATTGAGATCGGGTTCATGGCGGTAAAACATATGGCGAAAATATTGCCCGGCTTCGTCATCCCACGACCAGATGCTCTCTTCGACGCCGGGAAACATGGGCGGCGTATTGTCATCATCGCTATCTGCCCACAGATAATAGTCGCGGAACGGCGAGCGACGGCTGCGCCGCGCTTGTTGAAACCAGGGGTGAGCGTCGGAGGTGTGCTGGATCAGCAATTCAATAATAACCTGCATGCCTAATTCGCGGGCCTGCTCGATAAAAGCAATGATATCCGCCAGTTGACCAAATCGCGGATCGACCTGCAGATGGTCGCTGACATCGTAACCCTCATCCAGAAACGGCGTCAGGTAGAAGGGCGTTATCCAGATCACCGTCGCGCCCAGTCGGCGAATATAGCGCAGCTTCGCCGCGATCCCGGCGATATCGCCGCAGCCATCGCCGTTAAGATCGTAAAACAGTGCTGAATCAATCTGATAGATAATGGCCCGCGTATGCCAGTCAGCCATAGCCCACCTCAGTGATAGCCTTCATTTCCGGAAACTTTGCCGCGGAATACGTAGTAGCTCCATGCGGTGTAAACCAAAATCACCGGAATGATAAGCAGGGTTCCTACCAGCATAAATAGCTGGCTGGCCGGCGGCGCGGAGGCTTCCCACAGCGTGATATGCGGAGGGATGATATTGGGCCACAGACTGATGCCCAGGCCGCTGAAGCCGAGAAAAATAAGCCCGAGCGTCAGGAGGAAAGGGCGGGCGTGGCTCGCGGGGTGAGCGCTCAGGCGCCAGATCCACAGGCTAAAGACGAGTACCAGAATGGGAACGGGCACAAACCAGTAGAAATTAGGCAGGGTAAACCAGCGTTCAGCAACGGACGGCCAGCCCAGCGGCGTCCAGACGCTGACCACGGCGATGACCGCCATCAGCGCCAGAAGCGTGTGGCGGGTCAGCTCACGCATGCGCTGCTGCAGCGCGCCTTCGCTTTTCATGATAAGCCAGGTGGTGCCGAGGAGCGTATAAGCCACCACCAGCCCTAAGCCGCAGAACAGGCTAAAGGGCGTCAGCCAGTCCAGCGCTGAGCCGATGAACCTGCGGTCGGCAACCTCGAAGCCGCTGATGACCGCGCCCACGACTATCCCCTGGCTAAAGGTGGCCAACAACGAGCCGCCCACAAATGAGTAATCCCAGAATTTTTGATGAGAGGGGGTGGCCTTAAAACGAAATTCGAAGGCGACGCCGCGAAAGATCAGGCCAATTAACATGGCGGTGAGCGGAATCGTTAGCGCATCGGTGATGACGGCGTACGCCAGCGGAAAGGCGCCGAATAGCCCCGCGCCGCCCAGCACAAGCCATGTCTCATTGCCGTCCCATACCGGGGCGACGCTGTTCATCATCACGTCGCGCTCGTTGGCGTTGGGCACAAAGCTGAAGACGATTCCGATGCCGAGATCGAAGCCGTCCATAATGATATACATCAGCGTGGCAAACACTATGATGACAAACCAGATAACGGAGATATCGATGCCCATTAGCGAGTCTCCTCTTCAGGCACGGCCTCTGCGGCGGAAAGGGGGCGAGCCGGCGTACCGGAGGTTGTCGATGTCAATTCGCTGACGGGCTGAGGCCCTTTCTGAATCAGCCGGATAATGTAGTAATAACCTACGCCAAACACCGAACAGTACACCACGATAAAGACCAGCAGGCTGACGATCATTTGCGCTGTGCTGTGGAGAGAGACCGCATCCCGGGTGCGTAATAAACCATAGATGACCCAGGGCTGGCGTCCCGCTTCGGTCGTGATCCAGCCGGCCAACAGCGCCAGCAGCCCCGCCGGCCCCATCGCCAGCGCAAACCACTGAAAGGCGCGGGAGTGAAAAAGACGCTGCCGGTAGCGAAGCCACAGGCTCCATACGCCGAGGGCAATCATCAACACGCCCATGCCGACCATGATGCGGAAAGACCAGAAGACGATAAGGGAGTTTGGCCGATTCTGCGGCGGAAAATCTTTCAGCGCCGGGACCTGCTTGTTCAGGCTATGGGTGAGGATCAGGCTGCCAAGCGCAGGGATTTCCAGCCCGTATTTGGTGCGCTCTTCATCCATATCGGGCACGCCAAACAGCAGCAGCGGGGTGGCTTCTCCGGGTTTGTTCTCCCAGTGGCCTTCTATGGCAGCGATTTTTGCCGGCTGATGTTCAAGCGTGTTGAGCCCGTGCATATCGCCAACGATAGCCTGAACCGGCGCGACCAGCAGGGCCATCCACATCGCCATGGAAAACATTTTACGTATGGCCGGCGTATCATTGCCCCGCAGAAGATGCCAGGCGGCGGAGGCGCCGACGAACATCGCGCTGCTGAGAAAAGCGGCAATCGCCATATGGGACAGACGATAGGGGAAAGAAGGGTTAAAGATAATCGCCAGCCAGTCCTGGGGAATGACATGACCGTTTTCAATGGTAAAACCCTGCGGCGTCTGCATCCAGCTATTTGACGCGAGGATCCAGAAGGTTGACATCAGCGTGCCCAGCGCCACCATGCAGGTGGTGAAGAAGTGCAGGCCGGGAGGAACTTTGTTCCAGCCAAAGAGCATAACGCCTAAGAAACCGGCTTCGAGAAAAAAGGCGGTGAGCACTTCGTAAAGCAGCAGGGGACCGGTAATACTACCGGCAAACTGTGAGAAACCGCTCCAGTTGGTGCCGAATTGATAAGCCATGACCAGGCCTGAAACCACGCCCATGCCGAAATTAACGGCAAAAATTTTCAGCCAGAAATTATACAATGAGCGCCAGACGTCATCTTTTGTCCGCAGCCACATCCCCTCCAGCACCACCAGATAGCTGGCCAGTCCGATGGTAATCGCCGGAAAAAGGATATGAAAAGAGACGGTAAATGCGAACTGCAGCCGAGCCAGATTAAACGCGTCGAGTTCAAACATATTCCGGACCCCATCACAGAACAACCCCCCGAATTGAGCAGGGGGAAGTGATTAACAGCAGGTTATTGAGGATTAGGGCTTCTTCTTGCCTGCGCCGAGCTCTGCGCCGGTAAGAGGATCGCCATCCGGGTCGGATTGGGTTCGTTCCGCCATGGCTTTAACCAGCGCCTGCTGCTCGGCACTTAGCTTGACGCTGACGCCTCCGTCTCCGCCGTCGACTGCAGGCTGGGGATTCGCCACATACTCAAAGTGCCGATCGCTATTCCAGCTACCGCGAATGTCGTCGCCCTCTGACATATTGTAGTAGGTGCTGGCGTATTCATTGACGGGCGGTAATTTCCCCGGCGGATAGTTGTTTCTGATGGACTGGAGCGCTTTTTCGAAAGAGAGCTGATGAGCGGCTTCCCGGGTCATCAGAAAAGCCAGCGCATCCTTGACTCCGGGATCATCAGTGACGTTGATCAGGCGCTCATAGATGATTTTGGCTCGCGCCTCGGCCGCTACGTTGGAGCGTAAATCCGCGGTTGGCTCACCAATCGTATCAATATAGGCGGCGGTCCAGGGCACCCCGGCGGAGTTGGTCAGCGGCGTGCCTGCGCCATATAGCAAAGAGGTGATATGGCTGTCGTTACCGTTAGCGGTAAGCGAGCGGTACAGGTCGGCTTCGTTTTCCACGCCTTCCGCCAGGGCGCCTTTGGCCCCTTTATTGAGCATGCCAACCAGCGAGCCGATAATTTCAAGGTGGCTCAGCTCTTCGGTGGCTATGTCCATCAGCATATCTTTACGGCCCGGATCGTCATCGCTCAGGCCCTGAGTAAAATACCGGCATGCGGCGGCCAGTTCGCCCTGGGGCCCGCCGAATTGTTCCAGAAGGAGGTTCGCCAGTCCCGGATTCGGCTCGGCGACCCTTACGGTATACTGAAGCTGCTTAACGTGTCGGAACATAGGCTCTTATCCTTATTGCTTATTTTTTCGCTTCAACGCCTTCGGCTTCAGAGCGCAGAAGGAACTCTTCCGTTGTTTGCGGAATATGTTTCAGCAGCCAGTCGGCCATGGCCCGCTCTTCTGCCAGAATCGATTCGATAGCGGGGATTGAGGCGGTGTCGCCGGCTTTATTCGCGGCGGCAAGCAGGGAGGTATAACAGGCAATTTCAAACTGCTCAAATACATAACCGCTAATTGACCCTTTAACGATTTCATCGGAAGGGAACATCCCGCCAATGGATTGACCTAACGCGGCCATTTTGCTCATGGAATCCTTCAGCACCGAGCGTGATATATTATTACGGTCCAGAATCTCCTCCAGTACCGTAATTTGGCGTTTGGTTTCAGTTACGTGCTGTTGAATTCTGCTGCGCAGGTCAGGGTAATTATCGATGCGGCTCGCCATGGATTCCAGCATAGATTCTGCCTGCTTTTCCATTGCATGCGCATCGCGTAGCCAGTCGTGATAATGTTCAAGATAATTCATAATCAACTCCTTAATATTGGTTTACTCTCTGGCTATTTATTTTGGGCATCTTTATTAATATTGCCGACCGCCAGGTCAGTTAATTTAAGGTCGGTTGATTTTTCTTCTTCTAACGTTTCCGCTAAAAGTTTAACCGCTTTTTTATAGCCAAGCTGTTCTGCTAAAGTGGCGAGAGTGCCGTAGCTGGCAATTTCATAATGTTCAACCTTTTGCGCAGCGGCAATTAACGCCGCATCCCGCACTTCATTTTTCTCCGTGCTCTCAATAACTTCGTTAGCTTCTTCAATCAGCCCCTCCATGGCCACGCATTTCATCCGTTTGATTTTGATATCAGGCTCTTGTTCGACAATTTGATCGATACGTTCAATTTGCCCCTGAGTCTCCTCCAGGTGGGCTTTGAACGCGGCGCTAAGCTGTTCGCTGGACGCCGCTCTGGCGAGTTTCGCCAGGCCGCGGGTTAATTGTTTTTCTGCGCTATACGTATCCGATAAAAGATGAATAAAAACGTCTTCTATGCTCTTCATATTCATATTAATTACCTTTATAAACGGAGAATAACTGCGAGTCCGCAGACTCGCAGGTTACTCTTTTAGTTACAAGCGAATGAGGCGATTAATATCAGGAATTATCAGATTTACGCCCGCCGCCATGGCTATTTTGGCCGCCTTTTTTACCGGCCTCAGATGCGCGCTGCGGATCGTTTTTAAAGTTACCACCGCTGTGCTGACCGCCTTTACGTCCTGCTTCAGATGCTTTATCACGGTCTTCAGCAAAATTACCGGAACCACCACGATGTTCTGCCATATTTTCATACCTCTGTTGTTGAGTTTATGTCAGGAAGATACGCTTTAGGTACGTATCCGTTGTCGTTCAGAAATTAAATTTAGTCGTTATTTTTGAACAGTCAAACCGGTTTGTGGTGATATTTTTTGAAATACTCTGAATTGCACTGCTGTTACCGTTTCGCTTGTTTTTAATGAATGTCAGCATAACGGGTTATGATCTAACGAAAGATTTTTATTCGCGAGGGAATATCGGCGGGGCCGCTGCGTTAATAAATGCAGCGTAGACGCGGCGCAGGGCTTTACGTCAATTTACATAAGCGCGGGAAATAAGTTGTCGGAATGGTGAAAGATATTAAGGACACGACCGGGAAAAATCAGAAAATAGCGTATTGCCAGCGCTGAAAGTAATTTTCGGATATTTCAATGCGGGAGATAAAAGGCACCATATCACGAGGCTGTGAAATGGTGCGTCCGAGTGGACTCGAACCACCGACCCCCACCATGTCAAGGTGGTGCTCTAACCAACTGAGCTACGGACGCATGATGGTGCGTTCAATTGGACTCGAACCAACGACCCCCACCATGTCAAGGTGGTGCTCTAACCAACTGAGCTATGAACGCAATGTTGCAGTGGCAACGGGGACGCATATTAGCGGGAGGGAGGGGTTGTGGCAAGAGGTAAACGTCACTTTTCTTCCAGATTTCTCACGATCGCAGAAGTTTTATCCATATTGGTTATATTTTACTGATGCAAAAGAATATTTCTTCACCAGCATGAGAAAACGGCGCTGAATCAGCGCCGTTGGATAGCGGCTTCGCTTCCGCGACGGTCTAGCGCGCCGCGCGTTGTAAAATGACGCTGGAAGGCTGACGCTGCAGGAAACGCATGCGCAGCATCATCATTACGGCGGCGGAGGTGAGGCCAATAATAAAGCCGCACCAGAACCCGGCGGGGCCCATGCGCGGTACCACGATATCGGTCAGCGCCAGCAGGTAGCCGCTCGGCAGTCCCAATACCCAGTAGGCGGTAAAGGTGATAAAGAAGATGGAACGCGTGTCTTTGTAGCCGCGCAGAATTCCGCTGCCGATCACCTGAATGGAGTCGGAAATCTGGTAGATCGCCGCCAGCAGCATCAGCTGGGACGCGAGGGTAACCACCTCGGGATTATCGTTATACAGCAGCGCGATTTGCTTGCGCATCAGGATGGTGAAAACCGCCGTGAAAACGGCCATGCACACCCCGACGCCGACGCCGGTTCTGGCCGAGGTCTGGGCCTCCAGCGTGGAACCCTGCCCGAGACGGAAACCGACGCGAATGGTCACCGCTGCCGCCAGCGAGAGCGGCAAGACGAACATCAGCGAGCTGAAGTTGAGGGCTATCTGATGCCCGGCGACGTCAACGATCCCCAACGGCGAAACCAGCAGCGCCACGACGGCGAAGAGGGTCACTTCGAAAAACAGCGCCAGCGCAATCGGCAGGCCCAGCTGTACCAGACGCTGGATGACGGCGAAATCAGGTTTACTGAAGCGCTCTGTGTGATGAATATCGCGCATCGAACGCGCGCGGCGCACCCAGAAGAGCATGCTGAAAAACATGACCCAGTAAACCGATGCCGTCGCCACGCCGCAGCCGATACCGCCGAGCTCCGGCATACCAAAGTGGCCGTAGATAAAAATGTAGTTCACCGGAATGTTGACCAGCAGACCGATAAATCCCATTACCATACCCGGTTTGGTTTTCGCCAGGCCTTCACACTGGTTGCGAGCGACCTGAAAGAACAGATAGCCGGGCGCGCCCCACAGCAGCGCCCGCAGGTAGCCGACCGCCTTCTCTGCCATCGCCGGGTCGATGTTATGCATTGAGCTGATAATGTAACCGGCGTTCCACAGCACAACCATCACCAGGAGGGAGACGAAGCCAGCCAGCCAGAACCCCTGGCGTACCTGGTGAGCAATACGCTCGCGACGGCCGGAACCATTCAGTTGGGCAATAACGGGCGTCAGGGCCAGCAGCAGGCCGTGGCCAAAGAGGATCGCCGGTAGCCAGATAGAGGTACCGATGGCGACGGCCGCCATGTCGGTGGCGCTATAGCCACCCGCCATCACGGTATCGACGAAGCCCATGGCGGTTTGCGCCACCTGGGCGAGTATAACGGGTATAGCCAGTGCTAATAACTGACGCGCTTCAATAAAATACTTCTGCACGTAAACACCTTTATATTGTTGTTATTGGAGGACTAAAAAAGCCGCCATATGTGGCAGCAAGAAGAAAAGCAGAGGGATTTGCCAGACTATTGTAGCGAGGATTAGCCATTTAGCCAGTGAAAAAATTCCACTGCACGTTGTGCGCTGGCAACCTGTTTTGCCACCTGTTATTGTTCGTCATAGCCTAAAACGGTACTGATACCGTCACGAATTTATACAGGAGCAAAATATGTTTACCGGTATTGTGCAGGGGACCGCCAAAGTGGTGGCGATCGATGAAAAACCTAACTTTCGCACCCACGTCGTGGAGCTGCCTGAGCATATGCTGGCGGGGCTCGAAACCGGGGCTTCCGTAGCGCACAACGGCTGCTGCTTGACCGTCACCCATATAGACGGCGCGCGAGTGAGTTTTGACCTGATGAAAGAGACCCTGCGTATAACCAATCTGGGCGAGGTCGGCGAGGGCGACAGCGTTAACGTTGAGCGCGCGGCGAAATTCAGCGATGAAATTGGCGGTCACCTGATGTCCGGCCATATTATGACCACCGCGGAAGTGGTGAAAATTCTCACCTCGGAAAATAACCGCCAGATCTGGTTTAAGGTTCAGGACCCGACGTTGATGAAATATATCCTTTATAAAGGCTATATCGGCGTAGATGGGATTAGCCTCACCGTCGGTGAAGTGACGCCAACCCGCTTTTGCGTTCATTTAATCCCGGAAACGCTGCAGCGCACCACGCTTGGGGTGAAAAAGCTGGGCGATCGGGTGAATATTGAAATCGATCCGCAGACTCAGGCGGTCATCGATACCGTCGAGCGCGTGCTGGCGGCGAAAGAGGCGGCACTGAAAACGGCGGCCGAGTAAAAAATCCCCCCGCCGACGCGGGGGATATTTTTAGCGGGCCACGCGCAGGCCGTGTTCGGCCCCACGAGAAAAAACCACCTGCCAGAGCTGAATATCGCGCGCGCGGAAAGCGCCAGCGCAGGCATTCAGATAATAGCTAAACATACGTTTGAAGCGTTCCGAGTAGTTGTCGGCGATTTCCGGCCAGCTGGCGAGGAAGCGCTCATACCAGGCCATCAGCGTCGTGTCGTAGTCGGCACCAAAATTATGCCAGTCTTCCATAACGAAATGCGATTCGCTGGCTTCGGCAATATGGCGCACCGACGGCAGGCAGCCGTTAGGGAAGATATATTTGTTAATCCACGGGTCAACGCTATGATCGGTTTTTTTCGAACCGATAGTATGCAGCAGGAAACGACCGTCGGGTTTCAGATTACGATCGACCACATCAAAATAGGTGGCGTAATTTTTAGGCCCGACATGTTCGAACATGCCGACGGAAACAATACGATCGAAGCTTTCGTGCAGGTCGCGATAGTCCTGGAGCAGGATGGTGACGTCGAGGTCCGCGCAGCGCTGCTGCGCCATTTTCTGCTGCTCTGCCGAGATGGTCACGCCAACCACGCTGACCTGGTAATGTTTGGCCATGTAGTAAGCCAGCCCGCCCCAGCCGCAGCCGATATCCAGCACCCGCATCCCTGGCTCAAGCTCAAGTTTACGGCAGATCAGATCTAATTTTGCCTGCTGCGCGTCATCGAGAGTCTGCGCGTCTTTCCAGTAAGCGCAAGAGTACTGCATATAGGGGTCGAGCATGCGGCTGAACAGATCGTTACCTAAATCGTAATGCTCTTTACCGACAATCCAGGATCGTTTTTTACTTTGCAGATTGAATAAGCGTGCGCTGGCGATACGCAAGGTATCTTTGAAATGATGGGGAAGCTGATTTTCCAGACCGGCGCGTAAAACTTTATGGAAAAATATATCCAGCCGCTCACAATCCCACCAGCCGTCCATATAGCTCTCGCCTAACCCCAGCGACCCTTCCTGTAAAACGCGCTTAAAAAAGAGAGGGTTTTTAATTCGCAGGTCGGAGGGAGCAGGACCATTAATTTCAATGCCCGCACGGCCTAATAATTCAGCTGCAATTCGGTACCAGTCATCATTTGGTACACTTACTTCTTCTATACACGATGAACTCATAGCTTCTCCATCACGCCCAAGTGATCAGAACCTTAAAACAGCGTAGACGCTTTTTTGGCTTTGTGAGAAATCTCACGGATAATCCGTGAGGCTGCTATCCGACGTAGAACAGAGGAAGGGAGGTAACCCTTGCCGAAAGGCCTTCCATGGTGAAACGGGATGCATCCTGCTCCCGTTAAAATCAATTAGTTTTCTATTTATGTGACGCCGGATCCAGTATAGGCCGCTAAAAACAGGCTTTCAACAAAAATATCTTAGCAAGCTAATTACTGGATCTTAGCACTATCAGCACATTACCTTAAGCATGTGACGATTTTGTTTCCAGATGCGCGGCTTTGTGCTGCATGCGGTAGCCCATCCCGGCCAGCACGATGGAGACCAGCATCACGCTGGTGGTCGTTTGCAGCGGGGTGGCAATCAGCGTCGAGACCAGCAGGCTGGTAAGGAAACAGAGGCCAAGCTGCAGGGTGTTTTGCAGCGCAGCGGCGCGACCGGTCGCCTGCGGGAATGGCTTCAGGGCCTGCGCGACGACGATAGGGTAAATACCGCCATTCACCACCGCCATGGCGCAGAACGGAATCATCAAACCAACGAGCGTGGCGTTTTCCCGCAGGCCTACCAGCCAGGTGGCGGCGACGCTGAGGGCGAAAATCGTCAGCAGCCAGGGCAGAATTTGCTGGCCCTGCCATTTTTGCAGCGCCGCGCGGCAGCCATAACCGCCCACCAGAAACGCGATAGTTTGCGGAACGTAGCTCAGGCCGATAACGGTCGGGCCATAGCCCATTTCATGAAGAATAAACGGCGACCCCGTCAGCCAGGCAAAAAAGCTGGCGGAACAGGCGGCGTAGATGAGCACGTTACCGCTATACTCGCGCGAGCGCAGCAGGGTGAGAAACGTGAGCTTCTGCTGGGCGCTGGCAACCGGTTTGTTCGCTGGCTTCAGGCGCAGGGCGGGCAGCATCAGCAGCAGGGTAATCGCGAACAGCACGGCAAAAATAGCCTGCCATTCAAAATGGACCAGCAGCCAGCTGCCGAGCAGCGGCGCCAGCGCCGGCGATAAACCGACCAGCGGCATAATGGCGGCGAAAATCCGGTTGGTTCTTTGCGCTGGATAATAATCGGTGACCATCGCCTGCCAGGTCACCGCGGCGGCGCAAACCCCCAGGGCCTGAATAAATCGCAGCGCGAGCATCAGGTTGGCATCGCGAACCCACAGCATCCCCAGACAGCCAATAGCAAAAATGGCCAGCCCGCTCAACAGCACCGGCTTGCGGCCATAGCGATCGGAAAGGGGCCCCCAGAAAAGCTGGCCCAGCGCAAAGCCTGCCAGGAACAGGCTCAGGCTGGCGCTGACGGAGGCCGCAGAAGTGTTCAAATCTTGTTGCATGGCGGCGAAAGCCGGAAGATACATATCGGTCGCCAGAAAGCCCAGTACGCTGAGTCCAGCCAGCCAGACTAAAAATCCTTTCCCAGGTTGTTGCATCATCTTCTCTTTTTATTGTTGCAGGTACGATGGCGCAGAGTGTAGGGAGTGCATTAAGGCTTGTGAAACGCTAATATTTGTCAGGTGAATTCAAAAATTTTGCAGGCAGAAAATGTGGTCCGAATACTCGCTTGAAGTTGTCGATGCTGTCGCCCGTAACGGCAGCTTTAGCGCCGCAGCGCAGGAACTGCACCGCGTACCCTCGGCCGTCAGCTATACCGTGCGTCAGCTGGAGGAGTGGCTGGCGGTACCGCTGTTCGAACGCCGTCATCGTGATGTGGAATTAACGCCGGCCGGCGTCTGGTTTTTACAGGAGGGGCGTTCTGTTATCAAAAAAATGCAGATCACCCGCCAGCAGTGCCAGCAGATAGCCAACGGCTGGCGCGGGCAGCTCTCTATTGCGGTGGATAATATCGTTAAACCCACGCGCATGCGGCAGATGATCGTTGATTTCTATCGTCATTTTGATGACGTCGAACTGATTGTTTTTCAGGAGGTGTTCAACGGCGTCTGGGATGCGCTCGCCGACGGTCGCGTGGAGCTGGCTATCGGCGCGACGCGCTCAATTCCGGTAGGGGGCCGCTACGCCTTTCGCGATATGGGAATGCTGAGCTGGGACTGCGTCGTCGCGAGCCACCATCCGCTGGCCCAAATGGCCGGGCCTCTGAGCGATGACGTCCTGCGCAACTGGCCGTCGCTGGTCAGGGAGGATACCTCGCGCTCGCTGCCGAAGCGGACCACCTGGCTGCTGGATAACCAGAAGAGGGTGGTGGTGCCGGACTGGGATGCCTCAGAAACCTGTCTCTCCGCCGGACTGTGCGTCGGTATGGTACCCGGGCATTTAGCGCGCCCGTGGCTTGATAGCGGCGCATGGACGGCGCTGGAGCTGGAGAACCCCTTCCCGGACGCCGCATGCTGCCTGACGTGGCAGCAAAGCGATGCCTCGCCGGCGCTGCTATGGCTGCTGGATTACCTTGGCGATAGCGAAACGCTAAACCGGGAGTGGCTGCGGGCGCCGGAATGACCGACGCCGCGGGAAAGGTTAACGGCGATAATCGACAAACGGGCCGTCGGCCACGGAACGGCGCTCGACCAGGCGAGGGTGGACTTCAATCGACTGCGAGATTTCACGCTTATTAACGATGCGGTCCAGCAGCATGTTAAACGCCGCTTCGCCAAGAGAGTCTTTAGGCTGATGAATGGTGGTCAGCGCCGGGCTAAAGTAGCGGGCGTTGCGCACGTTATCATAACCGATCAGCGAAATATCCTGCGGCACGCGCAGACCCATTTCATCCGCCGCGCAGATGGCGCCCATCGCCATAATATCCCCGCCGCAGAAGATGGCCGTTGGGCGAGGGTGCTGGCCGAGAATCTGCTGCATGGCGCGATAGCCGGATTCCGGCTCAAAATCACCCTGCACAATCCAGTTTTCCGGAACGCTAATCTGCGCCTCTTCCATCGCTTTCATAAAACCTGCCAGCCGGCCTGCGCCGGTGTTACGCTCCAGCGGGCCGGGGATCACGCCGATATCGCGATGCCCGCGCTCAATAAGGTAGCGCCCGGCGATATAGCCGCCTTCAAAGGCGTTATCGACAACCGAGTCGGTGAAGTCGGCTTTTGCCTCGCCCCAGTCCATCACTACCATCGGAATATGGCGATACTCTTCCAGCATGCTTAACACCGACTCCGGATACTCGGAGCACATCACCAGCAGGCCGTCTACGCGTTTCTGCGCCATCATTGACAGATAGGCGCGCTGTTTCTCCGGGTCGTTCCACGCGTTGCCGAGGATCAGGGTGTAGCCCTTCTGGAAGCAGCTCTTCTCGACGGCTTCGATAATCTCAGCGAAATAGGCCGCTTCGCTGCTGGTTGCCAGCAGACCAATAGATTTGGTGTGATTGACCTTCAGGCTGCGGGCAACGGCGCTGGGGGAGTAATGCAGTTCTTTTATTGCCGCCCACACCGCATTGCGCGTCTCTTCCGCAACGAATCGGGTTTTGTTAATAACATGTGACACTGTTGTAGTGGAAACGTTTGCGCGCTTCGCTACATCTTTAATAGTTGCCATTACTTCTCACTCCAGACCTTGACCTGATCGTCTGTTTATCGGTACGTAAACGTTTGCCTGTACACACCCTGGCGCCAAAATTGAGCATGGCATCACGTCGGGAAAACGACACAGAACGACAGGAAGGGGTCAATGGCCGATACGCTTTCAAATTAGCGTGGGATTTTGTCCGATCTTGGGGCAAAGGGGAAGAGCAAAAATGTGCATCACTCTAAATCTCGGAAGATTTTTACGCTATTCTGTGTAAAAATGAGCAAGCTCACTTTTCATGTGGGGATAATCAGGGGGAAAAATTGATGGATACAAATTTAAAGTTTTCGCTGACGACAACGATTATTGTTCTTGGTTTGATTGTTGCCGCAGGTTTGACTGCAGTACTGCACTAATTATGCGATTAAGGGAGAGGCCGCTCTCCCTTTCTCTCCGCCATTATTATCATTTTCGCAAAAATCTTTTGCCATTTCGTTCACTTTTGTTTTTCTGTGATTGATGTCATGCTTTTGACTTCTGATGAGATGCCGTCGCGGAAGGCGGCCTGATGGAGTCCCTGCATGAAAATCAATTTTCCCCTGCTCGCGCTGGCGATCGGTGCCTTTGGTATCGGCACAACCGAGTTCTCCCCGATGGGGCTATTACCGGTTATCGCTAAAGGCGTGGACGTTTCGATTCCGGCGGCGGGAATGCTGATTAGCGCCTATGCCATCGGCGTGATGGTCGGCGCGCCGCTGATGACTCTGCTGCTCTCCCACCGCGCGCGCAGAAATGCGCTGATCTTCCTGATGGCGATTTTTACCCTCGGTAACGTACTCTCTTCCATTGCGCCGGATTACACCACGCTGCTGCTGTCGCGCATTATTACCAGCCTTAACCACGGCGCCTTCTTCGGCCTGGGTTCGGTGGTGGCGGCGAGCGTTGTGCCAAAACACAAACAGGCCAGCGCCGTGGCGACGATGTTTATGGGGCTGACGATAGCCAATATCGGCGGCGTTCCCGCGGCGACCTGGCTGGGCGAAACCATCGGCTGGCGGATGTCGTTTCTTGCCACGGCGGGGCTGGGCGTGATTGCGATTATCGGTCTGTGGTTTTCTCTACCGAAGGGCAGCGCCGGCGAGCGCCCTGACGTCAAGCAGGAGCTTTCCGTGCTGATGCGTCCGCAGGTGCTGTCGGCGCTGCTGACGACGGTACTGGGGGCAGGGGCGATGTTCACGCTTTATACCTATATTTCTCCCGTTTTGCATACCATCACCCACGCCTCTCCGCTGTTTGTGACCGCCATGCTGGTGCTGATTGGCGTCGGCTTCTCGCTGGGTAACTACCTTGGCGGTAAGTTTGCCGACCGTTCCGTTAGCGGGACGCTGAAGGGCTTTCTGCTGCTGCTGATGGTTATCATGCTGGCGATCCCGCTGCTGGCGCAATCGCAGGTGGGCGCGGCAATCAGTATGGTGGTCTGGGGCGCGGCGACCTTTGCGGTGGTGCCGCCTTTGCAGATGCGCGTGATGCGCGTCGCCCACGAAGCGCCGGGGCTGTCATCATCGGTCAATATTGGGGCTTTTAACCTCGGAAACGCGCTGGGCGCGGCGGCGGGCGGCGCGGTCATCTCTGGCGGCCTGGGCTATGCCTTTGTCCCGGTGATGGGGGCGATTATCGCAGGCGTGGCGCTACTGCTGGTGCTGTTCAGCGGCCGGGCGCAGCCGGAAGAGGCGTTCGCCAACCGTTAATATTGCGTGAAGTCATACAATAACCGCAGAAGCTGAAAGGCTTCTGCGGTTTGCTTTTATGCAGCCAGATTAGCAGCAACAAACTTCCAGTTTACCAGCGCCCAGAAGTGCTCCAGATAGTTCGGACGGGCGTTACGGTAGTCGATGTAATAAGCGTGTTCCCAGACATCCACGGTCAGCAGCGGAGTCGCGTCGCTGGTCAGCGGCGTACCGGCGTTGCTGGTGGAGACAATAGCCAGGCTACCGTCGGCGTTTTTCACCAGCCAGGTCCAGCCTGCGCCGAAGTTTTTTACCGCTGCGTCGGTGAATTTGGCTTTGAAATCAGCGAAGCTGCCGAAGGACTTAGCGATAGCCGCCGCCAGTTCGCCTTGCGGTTCGCCGCCGGCGTTCGGCGCGAGGCAGTTCCAGTAGAAGGTGTGGTTCCAGACCTGAGCGGCGTTGTTAAAAACGCCGCCATCGGAAGAACGCACGATCTCTTCCAGGGTTTTGCCTTCAAACGGGGTGCCTTTGATCAGGTTATTCAGGTTGGTGACGTAGGCCTGGTGGTGTTTACCGTAGTGGTATTCCAGGGTTTCTGCGGAAATGTGCGGCGCCAGGGCGTCTTTTGCATATGGTAATGCAGGTAATTCGAACGACATTGCTACTCTCCTTTTTATAGTTTGCCTGCGTAATAACCATGTATTACGCAGGGTAATAATAGTAGCAAATTAAAAGATGTGGCAAAAGAGAGAGTTACCCTGTCGCCGCAGCGACAAGGCACAATTAGCGAATGGTTTTCGGCGTCATGACGCGACGTGCGCCCACGTAGTGGCGTACCCAGTAATCGTCGCTTAATGAGGTGATCTGAATGTCGCGGCCGGTACGCGGAGACTGGATAAATTTGCCGTTGCCAACGTAAACCCCGACGTGATCGGCAGTGCCGCGCCCGCGGGTGCGGAAGAAGACGAGATCCCCGCTTTGCAGCTCACCGCGATCCACAGGACGGGCGTCGCGCAGGTGATACATCTCATTGGCGGTGCGCGGAATGTGAATTTTAACCAGGTCCTTATAGGCGTAATAGACCAGACCGCTACAATCAAACCCGGTACGCGGAGAGGTGCCGCCCCAGCGATAGGGTTTGCCAATCTGATCCATCAGCTTGGACATGGCGGTGCTTTGCGCCTTTTGTACCCGAGCTTTATGCGCGTCGGCGATGGTCAGCTGCGGCTCGTCGGCAACCGGTTTGCAGCGGGTTTTATAGCCTTTACGCACCACGCACTTTTTCTGCACGCTTGCGGTTGCCATCTTGCTTTCCGCTATCGACCTTGTCGAACTGGCGCACAGTTTTTTATAGCCTTTGCGCAGAACGCATTTTTTTGTGGCGCTGGCAGTCTGGCGTGACGCGGTTGATTTGCTGCGGCTGGCGGTCGACGTTTTCTTGCTGGGGGTTTTGGCGGTGGTTTTACTTTTAGAACTGGCTGCTTTTTTCTTACGCTCTGCGGTCGTGCCCTTGGCCGGATGCGCTTTTGGCGTGGCCGAAGCGTGCGTATGCCCGGAAGCATGCGCCAGCGGCGTAAGTGAAATAGATGTGAAAAGTAATGCACAGAGCGAAATCGCGATTTTGTTAAGACGCGCCACTGAGCAATCCCCTGATTAAATTACAGACATATACAGATGCCTGACGATGAATGACAAACCGCATCGATTCTAAAGCATAAAATCGTGGAGAGTTACTACTCTTTTGTATCTAACGTCTCGTTTGGTTAACATTTGCAAAAAAATGCTTCCGTCAACGGTACCCGCGCATGAAAAACGCGCAATGCGTTGCCGCGTATAGCAATAAAATGATATTTTTAAGGCAACTTATGCCGACAGAAGATAAAATGTGGCAAGTGAAAAAAATGTTATTATCGGTCCTGCGCCCAGGGCGCTACAATGACAAATTACTGCCGTAAAGAAGTTTAAGGAAGCACGACAATGAGCACGACTTTAGAAAAAATCCAACGTCAAATCGCTGAAAACCCGATCCTGCTGTACATGAAAGGGTCGCCGAAGCTGCCAAGCTGCGGTTTCTCCGCTCAGGCCGTTCAGGCGCTCTCCGCCTGTGGCGAACGTTTTGCCTACGTCGATATCCTGCAAAATCCGGACATCCGCGCAGAGCTGCCGAAATACGCTAACTGGCCGACCTTCCCGCAGCTGTGGGTTGACGGTGAACTGGTCGGCGGCTGTGACATCGTGATTGAAATGTATCAGCGCGGCGAACTGCAGCAGCTGATCAAAGAAACGGCCGCGAAGTACAAGACTGACGAACCGAAAGCAGAGTAATTCGGCTGCCAATAAAAAAGCGACTTCCGGTGAAGTCGCTTTTTTTATCGCTTACTCTTCGGCCACGGGTAATGGCCAGCCGCCAAGGCGCTTCCAGCGGTTGACGATTTCGCAGAACAGCTGGGCGGTTTGCTGGGTATCGTAAAGCGCCGAGTGTGCTTGAGTACCATCAAATGCCATTCCCGCGGCAATACAGGCTTTCGACAGCACCGTTTGACCCAGCGCCAGGCCGCTCAGAGCCGCGGTATCGAAGGTCACGAACGGATGAAAGGGGTTACGTTTCAGGCCAGCCCGCTCTGCCGCCGCCATGGTAAAGCTGTGATCGAACGTGGCGTTGTGCGCGACCATAATCGCGCGGCTGCAGTCGCTCTCTTTCATTCCCTTGCGGACCATTTTAAAAATCGCGTGCAGCGCATCGTATTCGCTCACCGCGCCGCGCTCGGGATCGTTAGGGTTAATACCGTTAAAAGCCAGCGCTTCGGGCTGCAGGTTGGCGCCTTCAAAAGGCTCAACATGAAAATGCAGCGTTTCGTCCGGCATCAGCCAGCCTTCCTCATCCATTTTCAACGTAATAGCGGCGATCTCCAGCAGGGCGTCGGTTTTGGCATTAAATCCGGCGGTTTCAACATCGATTACCACAGGATAAAAACCGCGAAAACGGTCGCACAGACCATTAAGTTGAACGTTCTCGGACATCAGATTCTCTTAGCTGGAAAAAAGTAGCGCGCATTATGGCAAATTTTGCCGCAGCTTGCAGCAGGAAGGGGATAAAACAGCAGGCACCGCGGGTGCCCGCAGCCGATTAGTTGCCGAGGCCTTTTCCGGCGTCTTTCTCTTCAATCAGTTCAATTTTATAGCCATCCGGATCTTCGACGAAGGCGATGACGGTGGTGCCGCCTTTGACCGGGCCGGCTTCACGCGTCACGTTGCCGCCGTTCTGGCGGATACGCTCGCAGGCTTCGGCCGCGTTTTCAACGCTGAGCGCGATATGGCCATAAGCGCTGCCGAGATCGTACTTATCAACGCCCCAGTTATAGGTCAGCTCAATCACGGCGGTATCGCTCTCTTCGCCGTAACCCACGAATGCCAGCGAATATTTATACTCAGTGTTTTCGCTGGTGCGCAGCAGTTTCATGCCCAGCACGTTGGTGTAAAACTCAATAGAACGTTGCAGGTCGCCAACGCGCAGCATGGTGTGAAGTAAGCGCATAATGTCCCCTATGCAGTTTGTTTTGATACATCAGAGCGTTGAGTATAGCGGCGATAACCCGCCGCTATCAATGGAGGGATTACAGGGTAGGGTAATCGGTATAACCTTCCGCGCCGCCGCCGTAGAAGCTTTCCGGACGCTGCGGATTCAGCGCGGCCTTCTTCTGCAGGCGCGCGACCAGATCCGGGTTGGCAATATAGTCGCGACCGAAGGCCACGGCATCGATCAGGCCTTTACCGATCAGATCGTTTGCCTTTTCCACCGTGTAGGCGCCAGCGCCGATAATAGCGCCCGGGAAGCGGTCGCGGACTTTCTGACGGAATTCATCGCTGTACGGTTGGCCGCCAGCCCAGTCCGGCTCGGACATATGCAGGTAAGCAATACCGCGTTTGGCCAGCGCTTCGATGAGATAGAGCGCGTCGGCTTCTTCATTCGGGCCATTATCGACGTTCTGAAAGCTGCCGATAGGCGAGACGCGAATCCCGATACGGTCGGCGCTCCACTCTTTACTCGCCGCATCAACCACTTCCAGCACCAGGCGAGCGCGATTTTCCACGCTGCCGCCGTACTGGTCAGTACGATGGTTGGAAGAAGGGGAAAGGAACTGGTGCAGCAGGTAGCCGTGCGCGGAGTGCAGTTCGACAAGGTCAAAGCCGGCATCGCGGGCGTTGCCTACCGCCTGGCGGAAATCATCAACGATCCCCGGGATCTCGGCGGTTTCGAGCGCGCGCGGCATCGAGGTGTCTACGCGAATCATCACGCAGCGAGGTACGGGTACCCGCGCTAATGGCCGATGGCGCAACCGGCGCGGCGCCACCCGGCTGAATGCTGCTGTGGGAAATGCGCCCGGTGTGCCACAGCTGAACGGCAATACGCCCGTTTTCCGCGTGTACGCCGGCGGTGATTTTTTTCCATGCGGCAATCTGCTCCGGGCTGTGCAGGCCCGGTGCGCCCGCGTAGCCTTTAGCCTGAGCGGAGATCTGGGTGGCTTCGGAAATAATCAGGCCGGAGCTGGCGCGCTGGCGGTAGTATTCGCCCATCAGCGGGGTTGGAATATCGCCCGGTTCAATGCTGCGCAGACGCGTCAGCGGAGCCATAAACACGCGATTCGGTACGGTTACCGCACCCACTTTCAACGGGGTAAACAACTTTGATTCTGACATAATGACTCCTGAGTAGACCGGTCGTCTTGAAACGGGATAAATAAAAACGCCTGTTAAACGGCAGGCGCAGCAATAATACGTTTGGCGTGGGCAAGGGCGCTTTCCAGCGGCGTTGCGCTACGCGTAATTTTAGCCTGCAGATTCGCCCCCAGCCACAGGGAGTAAAGCACCTGCGAGAGCGTTAAGGCGTCGCCGTCAAACGCAAGGCTGCTCTCCTGACGGCCTTTCTCCAGCGCATCGCCGAGGAGAACGATGATCTGGCTGGCGCCTTTATCCATCGCGGTGCGCATATCTTCCGACAGATCGCAGACCTCTGCCGACAGCTTCACCGTCAGACAGCCGCTGATGATGCCCTGCTGGCAAAACTGCGTCAGCGTATGCTGATAGTAGGCCAGGAGGCGATCGCGATAGTTCCCCTCGCCGTGGTCAAAATGATCGACCAGGCGCTGAAGATATCCGGCGTAGTGATGGTCGAGCAGCGCAACGCCAAAGGCTTCTTTAGAGCGAAAGTAGTGATAGAAAGAGCCTTTCGGCACCTCCGCTGTTTTCAGCAGTTCGCTCAGACCCATACCGGTAAACCCTCGATGCATGCAGAGCTGCTCGCCGGTGGCCAGGATATGTTCGCGGGTGTTACATTCACTGTGCTTGTTCATGGCGCTCACTGTAATAGACCGATTGGTCTAATGCAAGTCATAATTAAAAATGCCGCCTGGCGAAGAGGCTGATGAACAAAATTTGCGTACGGCGGATGAAACGTCTTCAATAAAGAAAGAGATGAGCGGCAGGAGAGGCGAAGTGGCTGAACAACTGGAATTCTTCCCGGTACAGAGTCCGTGCCGGGGGATTTGTCAGTCTGATGAGCGCGGCTACTGTCGGGGGTGTATGCGTAGCCGCGACGAGCGTTTCAACTGGCAGAAAATGAGCGATGCGCAAAAGCAGGATGTTTTGCGTCTGTGCCGACAGCGGCTACTGCGCAAATTACGCGCAGCTAAGCAGGATAGTGCGGAAGAACCGCAGCAACCCTCACTGTTTTAAGCCTAAAATTGCGTATACTCAGGGCACTTTTTTATTGAGGAAGCTGTTATGGTTCAGCGTATTGCTATGGCTCCGCAGGGGCCGGAATTCTCTCGTTTTGTGATGGGCTACTGGCGTCTGATGGACTGGAATATGTCCGCTCAGGCGCTGGTGGGCTTTGTTGAGCAACACCTGGATCTGGGCATTACCACCATCGATCATGCCGATATTTACGGTGACTATCGCTGCGAGGCGGCGTTTGGCGAAGCGCTAAAGCTGGCGCCGCATCTGCGCAGCAGGATGGAAATTGTCACCAAGTGCGGGATTGCCACGAAAGCGCGGGCGGAAAACACCATCGGTCACTATATTACCGACCGCGACCATATTGTTCTCAGCGCGGAGCAGTCGCTGCGTAACCTTGCCACCGACCATATTGACCTGCTGTTGATTCATCGTCCGGACCCGCTGATGGATGCGGATGAAGTGGCGGAAGCCTTCCTGGCCCTTCACCATAGCGGCAAGGTTCGTCACTTCGGCGTATCGAATTTTACCCCCGCCCAGTTTACCCTGCTGCAGTCGCGCCTGCCGTTTACCCTGGCGACCAACCAGGTGGAAATTTCTCCGGTTCATCAGCCGCTGCTGCTTGACGGTACGCTGGATCAGCTTCAGCAGCTGCGTATTCGCCCGATGGCATGGTCCTGCCTCGGCGGCGGTCGTTTGTTTAACGACGACAGCTTCCTGCCGCTGCGCGATGAGCTGGCGCGCGTTGCTCAGGAGCTGAATGCGGAGAGCATTGAGCAGGTGGTGTATGCCTGGATCCTGCGCCTGCCGTCGCAGCCGTTGCCGATTATTGGCTCAGGGAAAATAGAGCGCGTGCGTTCCGCGGTGGCGGCCGAAAAGCTGAAGATGTCCCGCCAGCAGTGGTTCCGTATCCGCAAAGCGGCGTTAGGTTACGACGTTCCGTAAACCCCATCACCTCCGCAATGGCCTACACTTAGTAGCGACAGAGCCATTAAGGAGGTGTTATGCAACGATGTATTCTCGCCATACTTACCCTGGCCGCGTGCGCAGGCGCGCAGGCGGCCAGTGAAAGCGTCGATATCAATCTTGTCACCAGCCAGAGCGTCGGTCAGGCTATCGGTAGCGTTAAAATCAGCGAAACCGCGAAAGGCCTGGAATTTACGCCAGACCTGAAGGCGCTACCTCCCGGCGAGCACGGCTTCCATATCCATGCCAACGGCAGCTGCCAGCCCGCGATTAAAGAGGGTAAAGCCGTCGCCGCTGGCGCGGCAGGCGGGCACTACGATCCGCAAAAAACCGGTAAGCATGAAGGTCCCGACGGCGCCGGTCACCTCGGCGATCTGCCGTTCCTGGTGGTCAATAACGACGGTAAAGCAACCCAGCCGGTGGTCGCGCCGCGCTTAAAAACGCTGGATGAGGTTAAAGGGAAGGCGCTGATGATTCACGTGGGGGGCGACAATATGTCCGATAGCCCGCAGCCCCTTGGCGGCGGCGGCGAGCGGTTCGCCTGCGGCGTGATTAAGTAGTTCTTTCCGTTAAGGTGCCGGCAATGGGCGCCTGTTCCAGCTGCGACAGCGCGCACCACAGTCGCCAGATAACCGCCGCCAGCTCTTTGGCTGCCGGCTGGTGGTGGTGATTAAGCGCGTCGCAGATGCGCTGCAGCTCCTGCAGCGTCGAGGCGAGTGGCCGCTGCTGTACCCCGCGCTCGCTCATCACATCCCGCAGCAGGCTGATGCATAAATCGCGCACCTGCGATAGCGGGTCGGAACGGGTTTCCCACTCGCGAAGCTGCCACACCACGTGGGAACAGTTGAGCAAAACCACGCCCCAGCGCAGCAGCCAGCGGCGCGCCAGCGCATCCTGGCTATTGCTGAGCTGGCTGATGTGGTGATAAACCAGCGATTCAAATTCATGCTCGCTATGCTGCGGGCGGCGGCTTAGCTGGTCGACAAAGTGACGCCGTAACGCACGGATATGACGGCGGCTTTTACGCGCGTCTGAACCCGGGCTGATGATGGCGAACGCCAGCCAGGCAAGGCCGACGCCGATGATTTTGCCCAGATTATCGTTAAGAAACGACGCGTAGTCGTAGACCGGCGGGTTGGTCACCGAAATAAACGACCCCATAAATACAATCAGCTGCCCCCACAGTCCGGCGAGCTTAGGCATCTGGAGTTTCAGCAGCTGCATGGTGGTCAGCAGGGGAAACAGAAACAGCAAGAACTGCCATAAATCGGTTATCTGCACCATCAGGCCAAACTTCACCACAAAGCTAAAGAGTGAAAGCAGGATCAGGGTACGCATCAGCAGCGTTAGTGACTTAAACGGCGAAGGAGAGACCGAATAGAGCACGCAGCAGATCGCCGCCAGGGTCAGGGCTGCGGCGCAGGCCTGCCATTGGGTGCTAATTCCCCAGGCGCCGACCATCACCAGCGCGCAAAAGGTGCGTACGCCGTTCCATAAGGCTTCGGCCTGATCGGTATGGCGAGCCAGCGCTGGCGCGGAAGGTACGTTAAATTCGGTTATCGCGCTGGCGTTTTCGATGCGCCTTAGCCAGCGGCTGCTCTCCAGATAGAGACGACAGAAGTAGCGCAGACGCTTCCAGAAGGCGATATGCCGGTAGTCAGCGTCCGCGGGGGGCGCCAGCGGAGCGATGATGCGGGCAACGCTCAGGGCGTCGGCGTTGGCATGAGATAATGCGTTGAGCAACGACTCCAGTATCTCGCGGGTGCGGGCAGGCGCGGTGGGCCAGTTGAGCAGCATTCGCCGCAGGCTCGAAATCACGCTGGTCATTCGCAGCTGTTGATGCAGCAGGTAGTTCAGCAGCGGGTTTTGCCGACGAAAGCGATAGTGGCTCCAGAATGCCTGAATGCGCAGCAGATTCATGGTCAGGATTTGCCCGATCACGCTCTCGTGCGCGGTGCGAATGGCATCGGTCGTTTCCGGCACCCACAGCAGGCTGGCGTGTTCCAGCAGGCGCGCATGCATGTTTTTCAGCGCCGTCAGCAGCGTAGCGCCATCGGAGGTGCTCGGTAAGATCATCATCATCAGCCCGCCGCACAAAATACCGACGATGACTTCGCAGACGCGCGACTGGGCGATGGTCCACAGTTCGTTCGCGTCGGTGATATTGATAACCGGGAAGGCGATAATCGCGCAGGTGTAGCCCGCAAGCTGGAAAGCGTAGGCGACGTTATTGGTAAACATCGCGCAGGCCCACGTGCAGAGGGCTATCCACGCCGAAATGCTGAACAAAAACAGCCACGGATCGTTGAGGGTATGCCCGGCCAGCAGCAGCGCCGCGCAGGCGCCGAGCAGGCTGCCGGCAATACGCCCGAAGCTTTTGCTGATCACCCCGCCGACGGTGGGAAAGCTGACCACCGCGGCGGAGGTCATCGCCCAGTAGGGTTCGTCAAGATTCAGCCAGTAGGCGACGCTCAGCGCCAGGCACATGGCAATCCCGTTACGCAAGGCATAGCGCCACTGCGGACGGCTGGCCTTAATCCACGGGAGCGAGCGCCACGTCAGAGCCTGCAGCTTCATTATTGCGCGCCGATGGCTACGGTGCAGGTGGTACCGGAGACCAGGATGGTATCCGGCGGCAAATGATCAAACTCAATACGCACCGGTACGCGCTGGGCAAGTCGGACCCACGGAATATTCGGTTTAATGTTCGCCACCAGATCGCCGCCGCTCTCCACGCTCTGGTCGACGATGGCGCGTCCGATGCTGCTTACGTGACCCTGTAACTTCTGCTTGCTGCTATAAAGAATGATCTGCGCGCTGTCGCCGGGACGGATATTGCGCAGTTTCGTTTCTTCAAAATAACCCACCACGTAGAAGGAGCGGCTATCCACGAGGGCGAAAACCGGGTGGCCAACGGCGGCGTAGTCGCCAACCCGGGTTGAGAGATTGGTGACCCAACCGTCGACCGGCGCTTTTATTTCCGTCTGCGTGAGCTGCCATTGGGCGTGATCGAGGGTGGCCTGCGCCACGCCAACCACGGCCTTAGCGGCTTCGAGGTTGGTCGTGGCGGTATTCAGCGCGGTATTGGCGTTTTCTAAATCTTCTGCCGAGATAAAGTTCTGTGATAGATGACGCCGACGGCTGGCATCGCTGGCGGCTTTTTTCTGTTCTGCCTGCGCGCGGGCGACTTCCGCTTTGGCTTTAGCAAGCTGCGCCCGGGCGTTGAGCAGGGCGATTTTATAAGGCGTGTCATCGATTCTGAACAGCACGTCTCCCGCTTTAACCAGCTGGTTGTCGCGCACGTTGAGCTGCAGGATGCTGCCGGAAACCTGGGGTGTGACGCCAACCTGCTCGGCGCGGACCTTGCCGTCGCGGGTCCACGGTGATTGCGTGTAGTAATTCCAGACCAGCCAGGCGGCAATAATAGCCAGCGCGGCGACCAGCAGCGTGGATAAGTATTTTAGTTTCTTCATGTAATGAACATTACCAGATAGTCAGTAAAACCAGCGCCAGACAGACGGAGAGCGCAAAGAAGGAGAGGTCCATTAGCAGGGGATGCCAAATCTCGCCTGCATACATCCAGTCCCGCAGCTGGCGGTGGATAATCAACCAGATAAAAAAGCCCAGCAAAACGGCTTTAAACACGGGAGGGAAATAGACAGCAGCGCCGAACACCAGGTCCTGGAGCGACAATCCGGCAGTGTTAAGACTCAGTTTCACAAGCAAAAATCCTTTGCCGTTGCAGGAAGAATGTTCAGGTTATGCGATTATTCACATTGTAAATCATTGTTCTGATTTTAGTGAATCGGGTAATTCATTTGTTTTGGTAATTTAAATGCTGCACACTATTCTAAAATCAGTATAATAACTTAGCAAGCTAATTATAAGGAGATGAAATTGGAATCGCCACTTGGTTCTGATCTGGCACGTTTGGTGCGCGTCTGGCGCGCGCTAATCGACCATCGCCTGAAACCTCTGGAGTTAACGCAGACGCACTGGGTCACGCTGCATAACATTCACCAGCTGCCGCCTGAACAGTCGCAGATTCAGCTGGCGAAAGCCATTGGTATTGAGCAGCCGTCGCTGGTTCGCACGCTCGACCAGCTGGAGGAGAAAGGGCTTATTTCTCGCCAGACCTGTGCTAACGATCGGCGGGCAAAACGTATCAAGCTTACCGAAAAAGCCGAGCCTCTGATCAACGAAATGGAAGAGGTTATCGGCAAAACGCGTGATGAGATTCTGGCCGGCGTATCTAAGGAAGAGGTGGAAACGCTGCTTAATTTGATTCGTAAACTTGAACACAATATTCTCGATCTCCAGGCAAAAGATTGACCTTAGCGAGGCCTTGAGGACTCTCAAGGCCTCTTTTTTATTCATTCATGCCAGACCACTACGCGGTTACGCCCGCTGTTTTTCGCTTCATACATCGCGGTATCCGCGCGCTTAACGCACTCTTCTGCCGAAACGTGCGCATCCTGCGTGGTGAACACGCCCATACTGATGGTCATTCTCTCCGGTAATCCCTCCTGCTTCTCGCTGACCGACAGGCGGATACGTTCGGCGATTGCCAGCGCTTCGTTGGCGCCGATATTCACCAGCAGCAGGGCAAACTCTTCCCCGCCGATACGCGCGGCAGCGTCGTCCTGGCGCACGTTGTTCTGCAACACGCTGGCAGCAAACTGAATCACCTTATCTCCCTGCACGTGACCGTAGGTGTCGTTGATGCGCTTAAAGCGATCGAGGTCGCAGACGATGACCGACAGCGGCTGTGAAGCGGAAGCCTTCGACAATCGCTGAGTCAGGGTGTCATAGAAATAGCTGCGGTTATACAGCCGGGTCAGGGGATCGCGAATCGAGTTCTGGTAAGAGCGGACGTATCTTTCGTTTGATTCACGATAGAGTATAAAAACGTCACCAAGCAGAATTAAAATCAGAAACAGGGTGCTAAGCGTTTCAAAAAGCCGCGCCTGATTCCAGGAGTGAGCGTTACCGCTAACCGTGGAGAGCAGCACCAGCAGCGTAAAGATATAGGCGGTACAAAAAAAGGCGCCGCTGTACCAGAATATATTACGCAGCCGAGTCAGGCCGATCATTAAAATCAGCGTTAATGACCATATGATAATTAATAGCCAGCCAATGCGATTATGCCATAGTGGCGTAAAGGTATAGGTTAGATTGTCAATGAATTCAATGCTTAGCAACGGCGAGTTGCTTGAATGAACCCACGATAATATGAGCGTTGCGCTGATAAAAATAAAACAACTACTGAGCACCGCACCGTGAATTTTTCTTGAGTGGCCGGTAATATGTCGGATGCGATATAAAATAATTGAGGTTATAAATAAAACAGCCATCATCACGTTGCGGAAAAAATAAAAAATCAGCGCGTCATTTTGATTGATCTCGCGCCCCTGAGCACAGACCAGCCAGTCGGGATAGCTGCCTATCGTTCCCAGCATCAGCAGGGCCGAGCAGGTAAACGCGAAGGCTATCGGGGCCAGGTACAGCTGTTTTTTATCACACAGATATTTCATGCCCATAAAGCAGGCAATCATAATATGAAAACCCATCAGTGAAATAGTTAGCACAGGGAAAAGCATGG
>OKHN01000076.1_pt1 | contig 66904 bp, 61 predicted proteins | sample 1612511 | NCBI WGS metagenome assembly OKHN01 (sample SAMN04436800, study PRJEB24849) | human gut metagenome | biome: human gut; feature: NICU; material: stool | host: Homo sapiens | place: USA: Saint Louis, MO | collected 2011-04-20
TGGAACTCTATATGGCGTATGCGGATTACAAAGATCTGATCGAACTGACCGAATCCCTGTTCCGCACTCTGGCGCAGGACGTTCTGGGCCATACTGAAGTGCCTTACGGCGATCAGACTTTTGATTTCGGCAAGCCGTTTGAAAAGCTGACCATGCGCGAAGCGATCAAGAAGTATCGTCCGGAAACCGAGATGGCCGATCTGGATAACTTCGATTCTGCAAAAGCCATTGCGGAAAGCATCGGTATCCACGTTGAGAAGAGCTGGGGTCTGGGCCGCATCGTGACCGAGATCTTCGAAGAAGTGGCGGAAGCGCACCTGATTCAGCCGACCTTCATTACCGAATATCCGGCAGAAGTCTCTCCGCTGGCGCGTCGTAACGACGAGAACCCGGAAATCACCGACCGCTTTGAATTCTTCATCGGCGGGCGTGAAATCGGTAACGGCTTTAGCGAGCTGAACGATGCGGAAGACCAGGCGCAGCGTTTCCTCGATCAGGTTAACGCGAAAGCCGCCGGTGACGACGAAGCGATGTTCTATGACGAAGACTACGTTACCGCGCTGGAGCACGGCCTGCCGCCGACCGCGGGCCTGGGTATCGGTATCGACCGTATGGTGATGCTGTTTACCAACAGCCACACCATCCGCGACGTGATCCTGTTCCCGGCGATGCGTCCGGTAAAATAAGCATTACGCGAATAAAAAAACCCAGCAGAGCTGGGTTTTTTTATGCCTGATTGCTAAAGCTGATTAATGCGTTACGCGCATTATCGTCCGCCGCCTGCAGCACCATCCACGGACTAAAAGCCCAGGGCGTCGCGCGAATCCCGCTTAACACATCCGCAAGATTGCTCCACTGAAAATCCATCACTTCGTCAGCATTTATCCGTAACGCGCTGGCGACTCGTGCCGCATAGACCGGGCAGACCTCGTTTTCGACAATGCCATTCGGCGCGACGGCCCGGTAACGGAACCCCGGAAAGACCGGGACGATGCGGGTTATCTCGACGCCGAGCTCAAAGCGGCAGCGGCGCTCAACGGCCTGTTCAAAGGTTTCGCCGGTTTGCGGATGCCCGCAGACTGAGTTCGTCCATACGCCTGGCCAGGCTTTTTTGCCCAGCGAGCGGCGCGTGACCAGCAGCTGGCCTTGTTCATTGAACAGCCAGCTGGAAAACGCGAGATGCAGAGGGGTGTTGAGGGTGTGGGCGACATACTTCTCCAGCATACCTGTAGGCTTATCTTGCTCGTCCAGCAAAATGACATGTTCCCCGGCCATGACAACTCCTGAAATAGAAAATGACCCGGCACAAACCCGCCGGGTCATGTACTCAGGCCACTAGGGTAGCCCATAAATGGGACAAAGGCATTACCAAAACAAGCCCTGGCAACATGTTGGCTACCGGAAAGAGCTTAATGTTACAGATACGCAACCCGGTCGCCACCATCAGCAGCCCGCCGGCGCAGGAGAAATCCGCCATCATATCAGGCGAGATCGACGGCAGAATAACCACCGCCAGCATCGCCAGCGCCACCTGAATAATGACCTGCGGGATAGCAATGGTCATCACCGCGTAGCCCAGCAGCGTCGCGAAAATCCCGGCGGTAAATAGATCGAGAATCGTTTTGATATACAGAATTGACGGATCGCCGCTCATGCCTTCGGTCATCGCGCCGAAAATACCGGTGCCGCTGGCGCAAAACAGAACCAGGATGGCGACAAATTTCTCGGTAAACTCTTCATGGCCGAGGCCATTGACCGGCGGCAGCACCTTGTTGATCAAACCGCGGGTGGAACCTGCGGCTTTACCGATGCCCTTTTCCAGATGCAGCAATTCGCCGAGGATGGCGCCAATCACCATTGCCAGCACGACGGCGGGCATATATTTCACTTTGAGCACCAGCGTAATACCAAGACCAACGGAGCACAGGCCGAAGGTCATCGGCAGCGCCGTTTTGACGCGCTCGGGGAGCTTGCCGCCCGCCGCAGCGCCGATGAGTCCGCCGATAATCACGGCGGCTCCGTTTACATATGGGCCGATTAACATTGAATAATTTCCGGTTAATTAAAACGTAGCTCGCCTTCACCCCAGCGGGGGATGTTGTTGACCTGCAGGTCAAACAGATCGAGCGCGCGATTGACGCTATGGGTAACGATGTCGTCCGCCGTTTGCGGACGCTGGTAAAGTGCCGGGACCGGCGGAAAGATAATTCCGCCCATTTCGGTTACGGCGGCCATATTGCGGATATGGCCAAGGTTCAGCGGTGTTTCCCGGGCCAGCAGCACCAGGCGGCGACGCTCTTTCAGCACCACGTCCGCAGCGCGGGTGAGCAGGTTGTCGGTCAGGCAGTGGGCGATGGCGCCTAAAGAACGCATTGAACACGGCGCGATCAACATTCCCAGCGTTTTAAACGAACCGCTGGAGATAGCCGCCCCAAGATTCGCGATGGGATGCACCACGTCGGCCAGCGCCATCACCTCGTCCAGGCGGTGATCCGTCTCCAGCTCGCAGGTTTTTTCCGCGCCTTTAGAGACGACCAGGTGGACTTCAACGGGATGCGGGCGCAGTAGCTCCAGCGCCTTAACGCCGTACTGAAACCCGGATGCGCCGCTGATACCAATGATGATGCGTGCCGTCATGAGGTTCTCCTTTTATTCGAAATCCGGCAGGAAGCGCTTCACGTCCACTTCTTTAAATCTGGAGCGCTGGAAGGTGTGCTTCAGATGGAACGGCACCGTGCAGTCGAATATCGTTTTGCAGGACATTCCCTGCTGCAGGATGCTCGGGCTGTATTCCGGTACCTGCGACGGATCGAGCGGATGGCAGCGAACGCCGGGAATAACGATCGTATCGACATCGCCCTGGTAGCGGGTTTGCATGGCCCAAAGCACGTCGTCGCTGTCGAAAATATCGACGTCTTCATCAACCAGAATGACGTGCTTCAGTTCCGGGAAGGCTGAGAACGCCAGCAGAGCAGCCTGACGCTGGCGCCCTTCGTCCGCCGGGGAGGATTTTTTAAACTGCAGCACCGCCAGCAGTTTGCCGCCTCCCGCGGAATGGGCGAAGACGTTCAGCAACTTGCCGGGCATCGCGCGCTCGACCATATCCAGAATGCTGGCTTCGGTCGGGATACCGGCCATATTGACGTGTTCTTCGCCTGGCCCTACGGTGGTGCGCCAGATAGGATTGATACGGTGAGTGACGGCTTTCACTTTGATGACCGGGATCGCCTCTTTAGCTTCGCCGGTGTAGCCCGGAAACTCAGGCATCGCGCGGCCGGTATGGGTGTTCTGATCTTCTCGTACGCGCGCGTTGGGCCGCAGTTCGCCTTCAATCACGATCTCAGCGTGGGCGATCGCTTTCTCGTTAATAGTTTTACACTGCGTCATCTCCACCGCTTTGCCGCGCAGCGCGCCGGCGATGCTTAACTCATTGAAGCCCAGCGGGGTGGTCGGCGGCTCAAAACAGGCGGCAATTTCAATGGCCGGATCGACGCCGATGCTGATTGAAATCGGCAGCGGCTGGCCTGCCGCTTCCGCCTTCATGCGAAAAGCATCGATATGGCGGCCGGGCGTTAGCCACATGGAGAGTTCGTCGCGGCTCTGGACGCACAGGCGATGAATGGTGATATCGGACTCATGGGTTTCTGGATCGGAGGCGTAGCACAGGCCCATCGTAATATAGGGGCCGGCGTCTTCTTCAGTATTCGTCGGCGCCGGCAGCAGCTTGCGCAGATCGAAATCGGCATCGCTCGCCAGGTGGACCACTTGCTGGCAGACCGCTGCGCCCTGAGCCATCACCGGCGCTATCGCATTCTCCACCGAATCCTTCAGCAGATGCCCCAGTTTAGCCGGTTCACACTGGAGGAAATGGCTGACGCGCTGGCGGGAGCCATTCAGGCCAATCGCTACGCTGATATCTTTAAAGCCTTTGATTTTGTTAAAGACCATGACCGGGCCATTTTTGCGGGTCGGACTCTGGCAGGTCCCGCCGGCGCCTACGTAACGATAGACGCCGGAGAGTTCAGCATGCGGGTCGACTTCGGTATCGGTTTCAACATACTCGCCGGGAAGCGTTTTCAGCAGTTCCAGCGCGGAGCGTAAATCATGTACCGATGAGGGGGTTTTGTTATCACTATTTGCCATGGGATGTTCCTTCGGAAAAGAAGTTTTGCTCCCGGCACAATATTTTCCCTGGCGCGCATAAACAAATACCGTTTACCGGATGGTCAGTAGATCAAAAAAGTTTATTTTAACAAGGTGTTAAATAATGATTAATTAATATGAGGAGCAACGCTGCGGCTTTTTATTTCTCCGACTAAGTGTGATACTGGTGATAAATTACACTGCGGATAATGATGATGGATTTAAAGCGCTTACGCTATTTTTGTCGGGTGGTGGAACAAGGTTCAGTGAGCCAGGCGGCGAAGTCGCTGAACATGGCGCAGCCGCCGCTCAGCAAGCGAATTCAGGAGCTGGAAGAGGAGCTTCAGGTATCGCTTTTTGTTCGCCGGGGAAACCGCATTGAGCCTACGGAAGCCGGTTTTTTTCTCTATCGAAAAGCGTGTGAAATATTACGCCAGGTAGAGGATACGGCGCGGGAAACGACGGATATTGCGCACAAAAACAGAACTGAATTGAGAATCGGCTTAACTCATCTCTATCAGAATTATTTTAAAGCGTTGCTGATGGAGGTATATCGACGTCATCCGGATACCTCAATAAATATTTCCGTTACTGACTCCAGCCATCTCGAAACGTTATTAACCGAGGGCGCAATTGATTTCGCCTTAATCCAGCGCCCCTACCGTAGCGAAGGCTTTGATTATGTCTCTTTTGACCCGATTAAGCTGGTCGCGGTGATCAATAAAAGATGCCTGCCGGGGCCGCCGTCTAATCCGTATAGCTACACATCGCTGGCGGCGCTGCCGCTGGTGCTGCTCCATAGAGCAAAGGATTCAGGGACTTATGAGATGCTTATGGAGCTGTTTCGTAAGTCCGGAATCAACGCGAAGGTGATTATGCATATTACGCAGCCGGGCGTGATCCTCGACTGGCTGGAGTCAGGACTGCAGGCGGCGACGCTGCTACCTTCTTCTGAAGTGGAAGCCGATAAACTTAGCCAGTGTTACGTAGTCGATGTTTTCCCCTCGCCGCAAATATTCTACCCGGCGCTGGTCAAATTGCCGTCTATGCCTTATCTGCCCGCGTTGATGGATATTATTACGCATGGCTATCCGTTTAATACTTCTGTATGACGGGTAGCGATTGGGGAATGCCCTGGGGACTGGTATGATAATCGCCCTGGTTTTGAGGTGAATGTTAGTGTTAAGCGCAGGACGCCTGATGAGAAAACGCTTTGTTATTGCAATAATGTTGCTGAGCAGCCTGATCGTCGCGGGGTGTTCCAGCTCATCCGATTCCGGTTCAACCTACACCGTGAAGCGCGGCGATACGCTGTACGCTATCTCACGTTCCACTGGCACCAGCGTCAGGGATCTCGCCCGTCTCAATAATATTTCACCTCCTTATACCATCGAAGTCGGGCAAAAGCTGAAGCTAAACAGCGGTTCCGGGACCACGGCGAAGGCGGGGGCATCCGGCAAGAAATCGTCGACGAAACGTACCGCCGCCGTGACGCCATCTTCGGCGGTGCCGCAATCCTCCTGGCCGCCGGTCGGGCAACGCTGCTGGCGCTGGCCAACCAGCGGTAAAGTAGTGCTGCCATACTCCACCAGCGATGGCGGCAATAAAGGTATCGATATCGCCGGTAAGCGCGGCCAGCCGGTGTATGCGGCAGGGGCGGGCAAAGTGGTCTACGTGGGCAACCAGCTGCGCGGCTACGGCAACCTGATTATGATTAAGCATAATGAGGACTATATCAGCGCCTACGCGCACAACGACAAGCTAATGGTGAATAACGGCCAGAGCGTGAAGATTGGCCAGCAGATTGCCACCATGGGCAGCTCGGATGCGGACTCCGTGCGCCTGCACTTCCAGATTCGCTACCGGGCGACGGCGATCGACCCGCTGCGCTATTTGCCGCCGCAGGGCAGTAAGCCTAAGTGCTAAAAGGTTATTTTATCGACAGTTAGCCTGTTATGGGCTTGTCAGCGGGTGCGTAAGGTCTATAATGGCCCTCGCACCTCTTCGCGGGCGTAGTTCAATGGTAGAACGAGAGCTTCCCAAGCTCTATACGAGGGTTCGATTCCCTTCGCCCGCTCCAAACTCAAGTTTCCTGAAGTCTACCAAACTCAATTTTCCCTTGATAAATCAGCAGTTATAGCATTCTATTAGTCTATTGAACTCAATTGTACTCCCCCAGGGTCAAGCTCAATGTGGGGGTATGGATGGGGGTATAATTGTACCCCCTGCTGAGAGGTACCCCCCAATGAAGCTGACTGCTCGTCAGGTTGAAACTGCGAAACCCAAAGAGAAGCCCTACAAACTCGCTGATGGTGGAGGTCTTTACCTGCTGGTTAATCCCAACGGCAAAAGATACTGGCGTCTCAAATACCGTTCACTAGGTAAAGAGAAGCTGCTCGCTATTGGCGTTTACCCCGATGTTTCTTTAGCTGAAGCCAGAAGCAAGCGAGAGGATGCTAAAAGGACATTAGCGGCTGGCAACGATCCTTCTCTTGAACGGAAAATTGAGAAACTTAGTCGTCAACAAGACGCTGAAAACTCGTTTGAGGCTCTCACGCGGGAGTGGTATCAGCGTCGCTATGACCGCTGGTCTGTGTCCTATCGTGAAGAGATGATGAGAACCTTTGAGAAAGATGTATTTCCTTATATCGGTCACCGGCCAATCAAAGATATCAAGCCGATGGAGTTGCTTGCAGTTCTTTCAAAGATAGAAGCACGAGGGGCAACAGAGAAAGTCCGCAAGGTTCGTCAGCGTTGTGGAGAGGTCTGGAAGTATGCCGTTGTGACTGGGAGGGCTGAGTACAATCCAGCTCCTGATCTAGCCAGCGCCGTGACTCCTCATGAGAAAGAGCATTATGCATTTTTAACCCAGGATGAATTGCCTGAGTTTCTTCAAACTCTGAACACCTATGCCGGTAGTGTGCTTGTTAAGATTGCGATGCAATTGCTTATTTTAACGGGAGTAAGGCCTGGGGAGTTGAGGCAAGCGGAGTGGCAGGAGTTTGATTTTGAGAAAAAGGTTTGGAATGTACCAGCGGAACGCATGAAAATGCGCCGCCCTCATCTGGTCCCATTATCAAGCCAGGCAATTGACCTGCTTAATCAGCTTAAGCCCATGACGGGAGCAGGAGCGTTGTTGTTCCCTGGACGTAATGATCCTAAGAAACCGATGAGTGATATGGCATTGACTGTGTTGGTCAGGCGTATCGGCTATGCCGGGCGCGTTACAGGGCATGGATTCCGCCACACGATGAGTACCATTTTGCATGAGCAGGGATTTGATTCGGCCTGGATCGAGCTACAGCTGGCTCATGTTGATAAGAACTCAATTCGTGGAACGTATAACCACGCTCAATACCTGGAAGGGAGAAGGGAAATGATGCAGTGGTATAGTGATTATTTAAAACTGTTATGAATAATATTTCATACTAATGATTCTTTCTGGGGTTTTTTATTTAATAAAATACAGCCATTTTTAATATTTATATAACCCCATCTCTGATAAATTAGTGATGGGGTTTCATGATTATGATTTTTTGTACTTACGGAGTAATTCAGCTTTTCTTGTCTCGATTTGTCGCATTATTAAGTCTTGTATTTCATTCAACCTCTCTTGAGAGGCCCCTTTCATTTTTATGTTTACAACAGTAATGCATAATTCTGGATTGAGAGAGTTTTTACGCCCGTAATCGCTAAATTCATATGAGACTTTACAATCGCCCTCATATTTCCCATGTGCAATTGTATAACTAGCTAACACTTTAGTTACTTTAACGTATGGGTGAATATGTTTCCATTTTATTGATATGATTTTATCAAGATCCCCTTTAACCCGATATTGCTCAATATCTTTTTCAAGGAAATTGGTTACTAATTGAGGTTGTGTAGAGTAATCTGCATCTTTATCTGGATTGAAATGAACATCATCAATTTTTTTATAGTAAAATTCATACCCAATGTGCTGTTTAGCAAGTTCGCTTAAAAATGATACACGATATTCATTTTCAAAATCGTTAAAGAGTACTTTCCCGCCATGAGGGGAGTCTTTGATGATTTGATCTTTAAGGAGTTTACTTTCAACTAACGACACAATTCGTTCAGATATTTCTTTTGTTTCTGGCGATGTATGATTCAATTTAACATTCATTAATAGTTGAGCACGTTCGCCATCATAATCTTTCTTAATTTCTACAGAACCTCTGAAAAATTTCTCGGTAATATACCAATCATCTAATATATCTTTACGACATAACTCGAACTCCATTATTATAGAATTATTTGATTTACCATCTAATGATGTAAAATCGTTAAAATCAGAAATTTCAATGTTAGTATATTCATTACTTATTAAATCATCAACATCGATACATCCACTAAGTTCTTCTAAAAGTTCAGCGTCATTATCAATCTCAAAATTACGAAAATTAACTTTATCTAATTTTTCTTTTGTTTTAATGCTTTGGAGTAATTCATAGGACTCTTCAGGACTCAAAAAAGAAGTTATTAGATTAGGAACCGTTATGGTCTTTTCTGAAGAAGAGCAGAAAACCCCTCTCTCCCGCAATATGTTATTAATTATTGTGGCTGTACAATTCATTTGTCCAACTAGATTTTTTAATTCGTCGCCAGATGGAATAAAGTCAATTTTATTTCTCATTTTTGATATTCCTGAAGTTAGAATTATAAGATGAGATTTGTACATCTATGCTCTCTATGATGTCATCATCTTCATTTATTTGTGACATTTTAACTTCATCTATTATAGGATCATCGGTGAGCGCGTTATATTGTTTGAAGTATATTTCATAGTGACTTGAAAAGTCAGAGCATAATTTCCTGGCTAAATTGAAAACAAGAATTAGGGACTCTTTACTAAAATCGAAATCGCAAAGTAAAATAAATCTTCGACCATTATCAGATGCAACGGATATAGGGATTATTGGTGATGTGATATATTCTACTGGCATGATTTTTGTGTGTGTTTTTGAAGACGCTATATTTAATGTCGTATTATTGCAAAAAAAATCACAATCTTTATATTTTTTTCTAATGAAGTTTAATGATTCGAATAAGAATTTAGCTCTTGCATTATCAATGACATGAATTGTATTAAATTTTAATGTGCTATCAATTCTGGTATTTGCTATGGTACCTTTAATGTTATCTTTTTCTTCATTCTCATCATTGTTTAAATAAAATAATACACCAATATCTTCTTTTCGAGAACTGCCTTTAAAGTTTTTTGTAATGTTCCTCTTTAGTTGTGATTTATTGTAGCATTCAATTGTGTTGGCAATATCTTTAAAATGATCTCTAAAGGTTGATTTGACACTGGTGTAAGATGATGCAGAATATTTAGCAGAAACAACAACACTAACTAATGTCTGTTTTTGAAGTAGAGAATCATATACGTATAAAGCATCGACACCATGTGTTATTTTTTCATGTGTTGAAACACAGCAATCTACTTTTTTATTATTGCACATGTTTCGCCAACCAAATAGAGTTAGAAAATCATTGACAATATCTTCGCCTACTTCACCAACGTATTTTGAAAATTCACCCATAATAGTCATCACTAAGTTTGAAATAACAATATTTTACAGTAATTGAACAATGAGTGCTATGCACAATTTTCGTGATCTATATCACAATTGATGATTTTTATTCTATGCGATGAGGCACTTACTGACTTGAGAGGCTTATGCGTTAACCTTTTTAAGACTTGGAAAATCACAACAAGTGTATCGAAAATAGGGAATTAAAGATTAACGTTGATGGAACCTTTGAGTTTTTATTAATTCAATTAATTTTTCTTCTTAAATGGTTTTATTGAAATTATGTTCTCATTTTTTATTGGTAATTAGAAAGTATTTCAGTAAATGTAACAAAGGTTGTGGTGTCTATATGAATTTATAAAGGTAAAGATTTGGACCTATCTTTAGTAATGGTCAATTTATTGATTTTCCGATACATCATGGGTGGGGATTTATAAGTTTTGGAAAAGACCCTCGTAAATGTCTGTTGGGAATCGAATCCATACTTATAAAGGATCTCCATAATTGATTCATTAGTATCAATAAGATCTTTTGCTGCAAGTTTAAGTTTCGTATCTCTTATGTACTTCCCAAGGCTAACTTCTTTCACCTGCACAAAAATCCGCTGAAGATGCCATCTGGAGTATCCTGCCCGCGCAGCAACATCCTCTATCTTCAGCGGTTTATGTAAGTTTGAATCAATCCATTGAATTATCTCATCGATGATGTCTTCTGTTCTGAACATAGAACGACGCTCACTATAAGAGGGCTGTGACACATCCTGTTCGGGATGCTAGTGATTTACTTATAGATTTCAGCAACCCCGTGTAGCCTGTTATCCCCCGTTGTCGACAGGATTTTGAATGATGTTGCCCCTTGCTCATCAGCCTTACGAGAAAGAACATCCGATAACTCATCAAGCGTATAGGCATTGCTGGCTGAGACGACACCGATCTTTTCTTTCCCATCTGCATGATTAATTTCTTGAGCAGCAGAAACGGAATTCACAGAAATAAACCCCATAATCAATGTAGTAATAAGCAGTGCTTTCATATCTAATACCTCTTTTAAAATCTATGTTTGAAACTGGATTCGTATCAGGGGAACTCTCCCCCTCTGTACATTCAAATATACAGACCTAAGCTGTCATGAAACTGACCGCTATATGACAAAATTGTCAGGGTTGTAGATTGATTAATTTTTTTGAATACAGGTTCAGTTCGTTAATAATGCACTCCGGTTCTTCTCTGAGCTGCATATTGTCTATGTCCAGAGCCCCATCAATTTTTTGTGGATCATCAGCCAGCAGATCTGCAAACAGTGGGGTAAGATCATGCTGTGCTTCACCTCGTTCAGCCACCAGTTCGAACGTTTTATTTTTTGCCTCGTCGTGGGTCAGGGCACTGACCAGAACCTGGGCGATTTGCTCCCGGGATATCACACCATCTTCCGGTGTTCCTGCATGGCGACGATCCCCCTGAAGCATAACGATCCTGTGTTCATCATCATTGTTGTAATCAAACCAGCCGGGCCTGACGATGGTATAGGGGTGACCAGTGGTCCTGACCAGACGCTCGGCACGTCTTTTCCAGTCATGAACCTCAGTGCGTTGATTCCAGGTGCTGAGTCGTTCAGTCACGCCAATCGTGGTCATCAGGCTGATACGAACAGATACATCCCTGAATATTCGTAAAATATTGCGCACTCCGCCATAATCTATCGCCCTGGCACCAATACGACCCTGACCATCGGAACCGAGAGTGAAAATGATGGCATCAATATCTTTCGGTAATTCGGTGAGTGTTTCAGGCAATGAAACATCGCCGTAAAAAATATCTGTTCCCCGAGGAAGCGATTTCACTTTGCGCTTATTTCGGATCAGCGCTACAGGCTGATGGCCCATTTTGATAGCGGTATTGACGACATGAAGGCCAATACTTCCTGTCGCCCCTGCAACGAGTATTTTCATGATAAATCTTCTGATAATTCAGACTTATTTTCGATAAGGTCAGCATATCAATTATCATTATTGTCAGTAATGGGGCTAAAATGATTGTGTCTATGAATACCCTTCATGAGTGTGCCATGAAGGGAATGCCTCCATAAGGAAATCGCCGATGCTCAAAGAAAATTTCAATGAACTGCAAATCTTTCTTGTGGTGGCAAGGGAGCGAAGTTTTACCAAAGCAGCGGGCAAACTGGGCGTTTCTCAGTCTGCACTCAGCCACGCGATGAAGTCCCTGGAGGAAAGGCTGAATATTCGCCTTCTGACCCGCACGACCCGAAGCGTTGCCCCTACGGAAGCCGGTGAGAGAATTATTGCCTGCCTTGAACCGCGTATTGCCGATCTTGAGCAGGAACTGGAATCGCTCGTTCAGCTGAACGGCACCGCCTCTGGCAATATTCGTTTATCAGCCGGGGAGCATGCCGCGCGAAGTCTGGTATGGCCGAAGCTAAAACCCTTCCTCAGGGAATATCCGGAAATTAATCTCGAACTGGTGGTGGATAACGGCTTTGTCGATATTGTTGAGGGGCGTTTTGATGCCGGGATCCGCCTGGGCGAAAGCGTGGATAAGGATATGATTGCGGTAAGAATTGGCCCGGACATGAGAATGGCTGTGGTGGGAGCGCCGTCTTATTTCGCTGCAAATCCTGCACCTGAAACGCCGCACGAGCTACAAAATCACCGGTGTATCAATATGCGCCTGCCGACAGCCGGTGGGCTTTACCACTGGGAGTTTGAGAAGGATGGGAAGCCGTTACGGGTTAGAGTAGAAGGGCAGGTCACGTTTAATCTGCAGGCGGAACGAATTGATGCGGCGTTATCCGGTTTTGGCATCGCCTGTATACCTGAAGACAGGGTGCAGGATTATATAAAGTCAGGAGAGCTTATTCAGGTTCTGCAGGAGTGGTGCCCGTCTTTCCCCGGATATTACCTCTACTACCCGAGCCGCAAGCAGCATCCCCCCGCTTTTGCGCTGATGATCGATGCACTTCGCTATCAAGAATAACGGGTCCGCCAATTGCAGCGGACCCGTCCGGGTATTAACGGCCTACGCGGGCCTGGTGCTCAGGAGAGTAACGTTCGCCGACGATTTTAATCGTTTCAAGCGCCAGGGTTATCTGTCGCGAGTCATCCTGAGAAAGGATGATGTCGGCGGCCCCCTGGTTTTCCTCCAGCCGGTGCAGTTTAGTGGTACCAGGGATAGGAACAATCCACGGCTTTTGTGCCAGCAGCCATGCCAGCGCGATTTGTGCAGACGTCACGCCTTTCTCTGCCGCCAGTTCACCCAGCAATGAGACCAGCTTTTCATTGGCTTCAATCGCCTGCCCGGCGAAACGCGGCACGGTGCTGCGGTAATCATCCTTGCCAAAAGTGGTTCCTGGCTTAATCGATCCCGTCAGGAATCCTTTGCCTAATGGGCTGAAGGGCACAAAACCAATACCCAGTTCCTCCAGTAACGGCAGGATCTCCTGCTCAGGCTCGCGCCACCACATGGAGTATTCGCTTTGCAGCGCCGTGACAGGTTGTACGGCATGCGCACGACGAATGGTTTGCGCACCTGCTTCGGACAGACCGAAATGTTTAACTTTCCCTTCAGCGATCAGATCTTTTACGGTACCCGCAACATCTTCGATGGGTACATCCGGATCGACACGGTGTTGATATAGCAGGTCAATGACATCAGTCTTAAGACGGCGTAATGATCCTTCCACAGCTTCACGGATATGCTCCGGACGGCTGTTTAAAATCTGCTGCTTGTTGTCGTCGCCAAAAGTAAAACCAAACTTAGTGGCGATGACCACGCGGTCACGAAATGGTTTTAAGGCTTCACCGACAACCTCTTCATTAAGAAAGGGGCCATACACTTCAGCGGTATCGAAGAAGGTGACGCCACGTTCAACCGCTGCGCGAATGAGCTCGATAGCCTGACGAGTATCGGTCGCCGGGCCATAGCCGTGGCTTAAGCCCATGCAGCCTAGCCCAAGTGCGGAGACTTCGAGTCGGGATTTACCCAGAAAACGTTTTTGCATTGAATGAATACCTCTTTGATCGCGACTTAAACATCAAGTTTTCGGCCAGTCAGCCATTCCACCATCGCCGGGTCACGGTGAGAGAAGAAGGCGCTGGTAGCGGTGTCGAGGGCGGCAATTTGCAGCATATCCTCAGCGCTGAGTTCAAAATCGAGAATATTGATGTTCTCAGCCATGCGTTCTTTGCGGACCGATTTCGCCAGTGAAACGATGCCTCGCTGGAAGATCCAACGCAGCACAACCTGGCCCACGCTTTTACCGTACTTCTGGCCAATTGCTGTTAGCAGGGGATGCTGGAACAGACCATTTTTACCCTCTGCAAACGGTGCCCAGGCCTCCGGCTGAATGCCACGGCTTTGATTCCATGGAACGGCATGCAGCTGCTGGTTGAAGGGGTTAACTTCAATCTGGTTCACCGCAGGAGCCACGTTGTTGAAGGCGATAAGGTCGGCCAGTCGGTCAGGATGGAAATTGCTGACACCAATGGCGCGAATTTTGCCTGCCTGCTGCAGTTCTTCCATAGCACGCCATGCCCCATGGACATCGCCGTAAGGTTGATGAATCAGATAAAGGTCAACGTAATCAAGTTGCAGCCGATTCAGGGAGCGTTCGAATTGGGCTTTAGCGCCTTCGTAATTCGTATCCTGTAGCCAGAGTTTGGTCGTCACAAAGAGCTCATTACGGGCGATATCGGTCTGTTTCAGGGCATTCCCGACCTGGGTTTCATTCTGGTAAGACGCGGCGGTATCGATTAGGCGGTATCCCGTATCGATGGCATCAATAACGGCTCTTTCGCATTCAGCGGGATCAGACATCTGAAACACACCGAAGCCCAGCAGGGGCATTTCAATACCGTTGTTCAGTTTTACAGTTTGCATGACGTTATCCTTCAGCTGTTGTGTTGGAAAAGCATAACGCAAACTGATTTATTCGATTAGATGGGGTAATTAGCTAGGGTTTATTAGATGTGTTCATTAATTTTTAGGGCCAAGGATTGGCTTTGCGCCAGGAGGGGACTTCTAGCTGTTCTAGAAATTTCTCGTGTCGTGACCACATTTTGTCGACCACTCCAGTGTGAATAATTTTCCAGGCCGAGGTATAATCTTCAATGCCTCTAAATTATCAATAAAACAGTAGGTTGCAACCATGTTAAAAATTACCGGTTTAGACAAGCTACAAAAAGAGTTGAAAGTGGCCCAGTTGGCACTGAGTGAGTTGGATGGAAATTTAGGTACTGTGCATTTTGACCCACAAGATCCAGCCAGTATTGAAAATGCAATTCAAAAGATAAATCAAATAGTTGACGAGCGAGTTTCTCAATACTCATCCAATTCGATTATTGGTCCATTGGCCGAGCAAATGAAGCAAGCATATCGTGAAAATTTGATCCAAAAAGCTACAAAGTTCAGAATTAAAAATAACGAGGAAAATTGATGTCAAAGGATATATTTGCAGATATTAATAATGCCGTTCTGGACCTACAGGCTTCACAGGCACAAACCTTTGAACGTCCTTTAAAAAAACTTGCTCAACTTCTGAAACATCCTGATCTTGAGCCTTATAATAAAGAATTAGTTGCAGATCTTGACTTAGAGAGTTTTCTTGAAAAGAGTGCACAATCTGCGAGATCTATGGTCGGAAGTGCAACTCTTGACTGGCCAGAAGATCCCAGAAAAGAGCTAGGCCTAACACTACTTTTAATCTGGAAATTAGGCGCAGATCCTAGCTATGCCGTCCACTTCAGTATTAATTTCTTTTATTCTGGTAAAAGAATTATCAGCAATATTCATGCGCTCACCGGTCAGTTAATCATTCCCTTTATTCGGGACTACAAAAACTACATTCAATCGAAGGGAATTCCCCAGACCATGTTAACTCCCCCTCTATCTAAGAAAGTATTTATTGTTCATGGTCACGATGAGGGTTCCCGTGAAAAAGTGGCTCGCTTTCTGGAACGCCTTGGTCTGGAAGCAATTATATTGCATGAACAGGCTAATCGGGGTCGAACTGTTATTGAGAAAGTTATTGAATACGGCAACGTGGGATTTGCGGTTGTCCTACTTACCCCTGATGATGAAGGGTGTGTAAAAGGTGGTACGCTTGAACCCAGAGCACGCCAAAATGTGCTTCTGGAGTTAGGTTTTTTTATTGGTCACCTTGGACGAGATAAAGTCTGCGCCCTTAAAAAAGGGGCAGTAGAAATACCCAGTGATTTCGCCGGTGTTGTTTGGGAACCGATGGATGATAATAATGGATGGAAGCAATCTCTTTCCCGAGAACTCGAGGCTGCTGGCCATGTAATCGACTGGAACAAAGTGATGCGTTAAAGCACCATATAATCGTCATAGGTGCTTACAGGAGGACTGACAGTTTCTGCAGCGAAGGCCATTTCATGGTAATATCTTTGTCAGTCCCCAGCGCCTAGGACTCGGAATGAAAAATGCAACTGAGCTCAAAGGTTCGAAGCTTTGCTGGGTTTCACTTTTCTAATTCGTCGCTGATTGAGCTTCAGTTTTCCATCTCCAAGAACATACCGTCCAGAATGTACCGCCAGCCAGAACTGTATTGTGATAATATGGTGGTTGATCAAAAGCTTGCACAGGCTTTTGCGTAATATTCCATTCCAGGGATAAGGTCCGAGCCCAGCACTGTAAAGGGAAAAATGTTTAAATTCTCCCAATCGCCAACGCCAATAAGACTTCATTTCGGTTTTCGCATGCTCAATGGTATTACAGTTCCATAACTCTCCCCAGCGTCGCACCCATTTGTCATTTAGCAACCAGTTATATGTTAGATGGGACCTTATTGAATCAAAGGGTTGCTGTTTTTGGCCCCCGGCTAACGTAATGACGCATTGAGTTAACTGCGTTTCGGTAATCGAAAAAAATATACCGCGCTCAGAAGCCTCCACAAGCTCCTGCCGAGGAATTTGATCTAAGTGAACAATCAGGACAGATTGGTCCAGATTTACCAAATCAATTTTCTGCTGGTAACGAATACCATGTCCAGACGCTTCAAAATAAAGTTTAATATTCTCTACCAGAATTTCTTTTGCCCGAAAAGCTATACAGGATTTTACTGTTTCATGATCGGCAGAACTAGAAAGGCGCAACGAGTACTCCAGGTACTCGCCAAGTGGTTCCCAACGCGCTCCTAACCGAAGACGACTAGCTTTGTATTCGTGAGATTTTTGATAGGTCTTTAGTAACCATAATCGAGTAATTTTATCCCATATCCACTTGAAAAGGCGTCCAGCTAAACTCCAAGGCATTGATAAGTTCATATATTTCTCCGTATTTTTGGCCCTATGCTTTCATCTTTCTACGAAGAAAAATAAAGATTTTACATATTTTTACTGTCCTTCACCTCTGGCATGCTCCCCGTTGATTAATACATCCGTGATGTTAGTAATAACTTCATTAGTTGTGTAAATAATTGCCAAGTTCCGCGCCTTGCTCAAAGCAGACCGTCACGTTCCCATTTTTATTTTTTTTTTTTTTTTTTTTTGATAAAACTGATGCTTGTATAGAGCCTTCATTAAGAAGGCTCTATATTGGCTCTTCCTATTGCAGATCTTTTTCCTTCAGGAACTGACTCACCAAATCAGCAATTTGCACATTATTGAGATCAGAGAACGGGAAGTGGGTATTCCCTTTGATTCCCACTTCAGGCAAATGCGTTACCGTCACATCCCCGCCATGCTTATTCACCACGTCGCGCCACTCCCGAGCCATCGCCAGTCTTACGCGCCAGCTGTCCTGCGCGGGCATGGCGACAGGCTTATCCGGTATGTTATCGCCGTAAATAATCAGAATCGGGATTTTGGTCAGAGCCATAAACTGCTCCATCGGCACCGGCTCACCCTTCAGCGTGTCGAACGCGCTTGGCATAGGGGCTGGGAGTTCTTTTTCCGGGAAGACAAAGCTGCTGCCGGGCTCGAAGGCGACAATGGCTTTGACCTTGTCATTTTTCATCGCCGTGTACCAGCCTGGCCCGCCACCCTGAGAGTGGGTGAAGAGGATAGCGGGGCCGGATTTATCCACGACGGCGGACATTGCATCCGAGATAACATTGATATCAAACGGTCCGGTATTCGGGGTCATCTGACGGAAATACTGATTCAGTGCTTCTTTGTCGTGAGAGAACTGAACGCCCTTAAAATACTCTGGCCACACGCCAACGCGGAACTGATTGAACCACATTTGTTCATCCGGTTTTGGCGTAACAGTACCTTCTACAGTCGTGCGTCCGGCGCTGCCCCGACGCGGCTGATCGACAAGATAAGTTGAGAACCCGCGACGCAGGAATATATTCTGGAACCCTTCGCGCCCATCCGGGGTACTTTCCCAGGTACGGGAGAACTGACCTGCGCCGTGCAGCATGACGATAGGGTATTTATGCGGATTCTCCGGGATTTGGTAGAACACTGAGGCATGATCGCCATGATAGGTTTGGCCAGCAGAGTCCAGCGGCTTTTTCGCGTCAAATTTTCCTGGTGCGGTGAGGATGGTGCCACCAGCAGAAAAGCTTCCCTGTTCCTGAATGACCAGCGGCTCGGCATAGACCGACTGAGCCACCAGACCACCCGCCATTACGCAGATGGCCAGCGTTTTTAAGATTGTCTTCAAGATTACATCCTCTGTTATGTTTGCCGTTCAATCATATCTGAGTTGTCAGCGTTAATTATTTAGTACCCCTGATTGCCCTTATTTGGCAGACTCATGAATGCGGACGATTAAATGCGTATTGTCTCTAACCAGCTGGTGACCGTTTCAGTGGTTCTTCGCTCTTAGTCGCATTCAATGACCAGCGGTTTTTCCCGACGTGCAGTCGGAGCAAGACGGGTAAGGATGTCGTCGCTGTCTCCTTTACCGTAGCCACCGTGAGTAATGAAGGGGATGAGTAATTTGCCCGCAAGGTTGTGGCTGCTGAGAAATGCTTGCACAACAGGCGGCACGCTGGTCCCCCAGATCGGAAAGCCTAAATACAGGGTCTCGTAGCGTGAAATATCTGCGACGCTATTTTTCAATGCGGGTTTGACTCCCCGCTCACGCTCATTTTTCGCCTGTTCAACGGTCTGAAAATAGTCTTCCGGATAAGGCGTAGCCGGTTCGATTTCAAACAGATCGGTATTCAGGCTGCGGTGAATGACGCCCGCAATCACCCGTGTATTTCCGCTGCGGGAAAAGTACGCCACCAGAACACGGCTTTTACCCTGCACGTTTGCGGTTCCGGTCGCAGCTGATGCAAAGGAAACGTTCGCCAGCGTCAGCCCGGCAAGTGCGGTGATTAACATTCTGCGGTTGGGATCATGCTCCATAATCCACTCCTAATTGTTTGCGAGCGCCTGCTGCAGCGCCTTTTCAGCTCGCGTTGCTGCATCATTTTCGCCATGTTCACGCAGAACCTGTGCCAGCTGGCGCAGCTGCGACGCCGTCAGGCCGACCCGCATGCTTGCTCGCGTATGCGACAGCAGTTGTGATTCGACGCCCGGCGTGGCCGCTAATGCGCCAACCGTTGCCAGCTCGCGGCTTTGCCAGTCAATGTTATCGCGGGCGAAAATGTCGCCGAAAAGATGCGTTTGCAGAAACTGGTTAATGACCGGGGCAAAATCAAATAGCGGACCCTGCACGGGAGCTCCTGAGATTTTTGTCTGGTTTGCGGTACCGACACGGCGAAGTTCATCCCCGACAGGGATTGGGGCAACGGGTTCTTTACCCTCAACATCTTTGATACCACGTTGTTTACGTGCTTCGACGACCTTCATCAGTTCACTAAGTGCATTCAGGCTACGCGGGAAGCCCGTATAGGCATAAAGCTGGACGAGAATCTCTTTGGCTTCGTTTATCGTGAGTCCGGCGTCAAGACCCTGATTCAGGGCGGCATTCAGCTTATCCATCTGGCTGCTGGCCATCGATGCCGCAATCAACGGGATGGCCTGTTGGCTGGCTGACAGCGTATCTGAAACCCTTTGTTCGTGGTTCATTTCTGAGGCTCCTTTATTGACGGGCGCAGCATGTGCCGCGAGACCAAAACCAAAGGTCAGCAGTACCGCTGCCGCTAATGCTTTAATGGGCGTGGTATTGTTCATCTGTCACTAACTCCTTCCAGTTAACGCTTTTGCCATCCACAATCCCGGTTATCGCCAGATGTGTCATCGCGCTGCCGGGTGCCGCCCCGTGCCAGTGTTTGACGCCCGCCGGGCAAGAGACAATGTCACCGGCGCGGATAACCTGCACCGGCTGGCCTTCTTGCTGGGTGAGCCCAACACCTGAGGTCACAATCAGCCGCTGACCTGCCGGATGCGTATGCCAGGCGGAACGAGCGCCGGGTTCAAACGTGACATAAGCCCCGGAAGCACTGATGTCGTTATCCGGTTTGAAGAGAGGATCAACCCTGACACGACCGGTAAAGTTCTCGGCTGGCCCGAACACCGCATTCTGACTTCCTGCAGGGGCGATATGGACAGCGGGATTTTGCTCCGCTGCCCAGGATGAAAATGTAATAGGCAGTAACAGCCCGAGGTAACGTAAATGTCCGATCATGCAAAGCGTCCTTATCAATGAAGAGGGGGATTGCCTGCGATGATTTTATCGAGGGGGTAATGACGTCAGGCTGACGCCCCCCTGACAATTCTGTCAGTTAACCCGGGTTCCGGCTCAGCGCCGGAGTGAGCATTGCCCGCCGCTTTATCCGCTTGTATCGCAAAGGTGAGGCCAAATGTATTGATGCCACCTTCACTACGCGCAAAGACATCTCCCCGGTGCATAATGGCGACGGCACGCACGATCGACAGGCCCAGTCCATGATGGGTATCACTCCTGGCTCGGGAGGTATCAACGCGATAGAACCGCTCGAAAAGTCGGTGTAAGTGCTCTGGTGTTATCGGATCGCCCGGGTTTGAAACTTCAACACAGGCTTGATGACCGGTTTCGCTTAACCGCACCGTAACCGTGCTGTTGGAGGGGGAGTGTCTTGCGCTATTTTCCAGTAAATTAGCCAGTGAGCGGTGGAACAGTCGTCGGTCGATGTGGGCTGTGACATCGCCCTGAACATCCAGAGAGAGCTGTTTCTCAGCAAAAGAGGGTTCCACATACTCCGTTGTTTTCAGGGTTTCTTCCCGCAGGGACACCTGCGTAAGCTGGGAAGCATGCTCACCCGCGTGAGCATGAGACAGGAACAGCATGTCGTTAACTATCGAGGTCATGCGTTCAAGTTCTTCCAGATTGGAACCCAGTAACTCTTCCAGTTCATCCTGCGAGCGTCGGCGTGATAGCCCTAACTGCGTCTGGCCAATCAGGTTAGTCAGCGGAGTCCGGAGTTCATGCGCAACATCGGCATTAAAGCTTTCGAGCTGCCGCCAGGCGACCTCCTGCCGTTCCAGCACGCCATTAAAAGATGATGCTAACTGCTGTAATTCGTCAGGTAATGCTTCGGTATTCAGGCGCTGACCATGGTCCCCGGGAGCGAGTTGCCGGGCCTGTTTACTGAGCGCCCCAACGGGACGAAGACCGATCCTTGACACGACGTATCCCAGTAAGGCGACAATCACGACGCCCAGTGCGGTAATGATCAGCAATGTCCGCGTGAACGCATCGAGTGTGCCCATGTACGGCGTGGAGTCGATGGCAACCACATAGCGCAGCTCAGGCCGCTCACCGTTGGCGGGGATCGTTTTCACTAACAGAAACAGCGAGCATGCACCTTCTGATGCGCCGGGCACTTTATTAAAGCCTTCCCGCAAAGAAGACCACTGAACACCTACCGGTGGTGTTCCCCCCATGCTAAAGCGTGGGTTATCGCTCACTATCCAGTAGCGAACGCGTTCACCTTCAGAATTGGTTAATACGGTAAATTTATTGGCAAGCAGTGACCAGCCGTCAGCAGAGGTTCGTGCGGTGATCCACGGACTCATTAATGATTCGCGGAACAGCAGCTCGTTGTGCATCTGCTTTTGCAAAGAGTCATGCAAGGAGCTTCTGAGCAGGATGCCGATAACGGAAACAATCAGTAGCGCGGATAAGGCAAACATCAGCGCCAGGTGAACGGAGATGGAACGCTTAAGCATGCTTATCCCCTTCATTTATTCGGACCGGACTTCGAGGACATACCCCATGCCACGAACGGTATGTAACAGCTTGATATCGAACGGCGCATCCACTTTGGCCCGAAGTCGTTTAATGGCCACTTCAACCACGTTGGCATCGCTGTCGAAATTCATGTCCCATATCTGCTCCGCAATCATCATTTTTGACAGAATCTCTCCCTGATGCCGGGCCAAAAGGCTCAACAGGGAAAACTCTTTCGCGGTCAGCTCCAGCCGTGTTCCGGCGCGAAATACGCGACGAGCCAGCAGGTCGAGATGCAGATCGTGAATTTGCAGCTGGGTGATGTCTGCGCCATCCGTAGCGCGGCGGCGCACCAGTGCCTGAATACGCGCCACCAGCTCAATAAGGGAAAAGGGCTTAGGGAGATAATCATCCGCGCCAAGGCGAAGCCCTTTAACGCGTTCATCGACCGAACCCCGTGCCGAGAGCATCAGCACCGGCGTCTGTTTGGCTGCTCGCACACCCTCGAGCACCCCGTAGCCATCCATCCCCGGCAGCATCACATCCAGTATTATCGCGTCGTAGTCGAACTCCAGCGCGTAATGAAGACCTTCAGCTCCGTCTGCAGAGACATCTACCGTAAATCCGGACTCACCCAGCGCACGGTTGAGATAGGTTGACGTTTTTTCTTCATCTTCGACTAACAACAGGCGCATAACGGGACTTCCTCTTAACTTTTCAACGGTGCTTCAACATCAGAATAAACCTGCACAGCATCCGGCAGACGTTGACCCTGGATAGTGATGGCATCCAGTGAGCGGGTGAGCTCGGTCATCTCAGCGGAAGTTAGCGACACGGTGGTAGCCGCTGTGTTTTGCAGCATATGGTCTTTATTGGTGGTGCCAGGGATGGGAACAATCCAGGGTTTACGCGCAAGGAGCCATGCCAGAGCAATCTGTCCCGGTGCGGCATTTTTTCGTATTGCCCAGGATTTCAGTAGTTCAACCAGCTGTAAGTTGTGTGGCAAGTTTTCAGGCGAGAAACGCGTTTCTGTCGCGCGGAAATCACCGGCAGCGAACCGGGTATTCTCATCAATCCAGCCCGTTAAAAATTGCACGCCGAGTGGACTCCATGGCACGAACCCAATGCCCAGCTCTTCACACACCGGAAATACCTGATTTTCAGGGCCACGCCAGAGCATGGAGTATTCACTTTGCACGGCGGTAACGGGTAATGCCGCATGAGCGCGTCTCAACGTATTGATGCCCATTTCAGACAGACCCCAGTGCAGGACTTTCCCCTGATCCATTAAATCTTTCACCACACCGGCGACATCTTCGATCGGGATCTGTGGATCAACCCGGTGTTGATACAGTAAGTCAATACGATCGGTACGCAGGCGTTTGAGCATATTGTCGACGACCTGTCGGATATGCTCAGGTCTGCTGTTAAGGCCCGGCAGACGCTTACCCGTCTGTTGGTCAATGTTCCAGCCAAACTTGGTGGCGATAACGATTTTGTCCCTGAACGGGGCGACGCCTTCCCCGAGAATTTTTTCGACTTCAAACGGGCCGTAGGCTTCAGCAGCGTCAAAGAACGTTACCCCTTCATCAAATGCACGGTGGATAACATTGATCATCTCGGGACGCCAGGGAACGGAGGTGTCGTATTTACGACTCATGTTCTGCACGCCCAGACCGATGGCAGAAACTTCCAGCTTCCCGAGTTTACGCTTGCCAGGAGTTGAAGGACGTTGGCTGGGTTGTCTGGACGAATCGACCTGAGAGGTTTGGCTCGCCGCTGATACGTGAGGAATCAGCGAGGCGGCGGCAATACCGGCCCCGGCGACTAATAGCTTGCGCCGCTCTGGCATTGTTGGGGCATTCTGGCTTTTCATTGATCGCTCCGTTTCTCAGAAAATTAAACATGACTCTCATTTAGGCGGGACCATTCTGCGTTGTGATTGCCAACATAAAGCTGACGGCTACCTGACAGCGCTGTCAGAAATGCTTTCCCATCCCAGCCTATTTCCTGACAAAAATGTTATTTCCCTGTCACGATGCTGACAGCCCTCTCCGCCTACTCTGAGCCTGCAAATTTGATTCTGCGAGCCTGTATAACCAGGCCGACACTCATCGGGAGAGACCATGAAATTCACGCTTATTAGTGCAATGCTACTCACGGCTATGGCCGGAGTGACCTCAGTCAATGCGGCTGATTACAAAAAAAATCCATTCACTCTCGTCTATGACGGAGCCATCACCGAGAACGTCAAAGGTAAGGTCAACATTCACCCAGTGAAATACGATCTGCATGGCATCCAGATTGCTGCGAATGTCTATACCCCTGCTAACTACGAGCCCGCCAAAAAATACCCGGCCGTGGTGGTTGCACATCCTAATGGCGGCGTAAAAGAACAGGTCGCCGGGTTGTATGCTCAGCGTCTTGCCGAGCAGGGCTACATCACGATTACCGCCGATGCGGCGTATCAGGGCGCTAGCGGTGGGATGCCGCGCAGCGTGGATAAACCTGCTAATCGTATCGAGGACATTCACGGCATGGCTGACTACATCAGCCAGTATCCTGGTGTCGATACCGCCCGCCTCGGTCTGCTTGGCATTTGCGGTGGTGGTGGTTATTCACTGGTTGCTGCCGAGACGGACAAACGGTTTAAATCGATTGCAACTATCAGCATGTTTAATTCAGGCCTTGTGCGCCGTAACGGTATGCAGGATTCACAGCTGGATACTATCCAGCAGCGTCTTCAGCAGGCTTCTGACGCTCGTGCTCAGGAAGCAGCCGGAGGAGAAGTGCTTTACTCCGGCGATGCCAACCTGACTGATGAACAGATTGTTAAATTACCCTTTGCCTTATATCGCCAGGGCTACGAGTACTACTGGAAAACCCACGCCCACCCGAACTCCACGTTTAAATACACCACCAGCAGTCTGCTGGATTTGATGAGCTTTGACGTAACGGACCATATCAATCTCATTAATAAACCGCTGCTGATGATTGCCGGTTCAAAAGCGGATACGCTCTATATGACTGAAGATGCGTTCGCGAAAGCCACCGGTACGAAGGACAAAGAACTTTTCCTGATCGATGGCGCTACCCATATCGAGACGTATTGGGTGCCAAAATACGTTGACCAGGCAATGCAAAAGTTAGATGTTTTCTTCGATAAGAATATTTAGTTAGCCTCCGATGATGCCCCAGCCGCGCAGGCTGGGTGTGTCCATCAGCTGTAGCCACGTTCCGCTTGCGTATTCACGCGATAGACCCAGATTAACGAAGTTGCGGTTAAAGATAATTACGCTGCTTAAATAGGCGCTATGAATGGAATTCATAGACCTAATCTGGAGCAGGGAATGAAAACGATGAGCCTGATGTGACAGGATGGATCGGGAGAGACTGAATCATTCACTTCAAATTACTTTCAGGCGGAGAAGCAAATGAGTACGCAAGAGCCAACATTTAGTGAGGTAGTAAAAAACAGATACTCGGCTAGAGCCTTTCTTCCATCTCCCATCCCCAGCGATATCCTCAAAGACATTTTGCTCGAAGCGCAATGCGCACCATCCAACTGCAATACTCAACCCTGGACCCTGCATATCGTTGCAGGAGATAAACTTCGTGAGTTAAGCCACGCACTGACGGAAGATCTGAGGGCCGGGAACTACAGTCTTGATTTTACGTTTGATAAAGAAGCTTATCCCGAGCCATTCAGGCAACGGGCTTCGGAGCAGGGGCGCTCGTACTATCAGGCACTGGGCGTTGCGCGGGGGGATAACTTAAGTCGATCAGAAGTGGTCGAGCGTAATGTGAGATTTTTCGGCGCGCCTCATGTTGCTCTGCTGTTCATTCCTGCTGTAGGGGACAACGTTCGCGTAGCCTCAGACGCCGGTATGTATGCGCAGACATTCCTGCTTTCTCTGGCAGCTCGCGGTTACGCAGGCGTTCCACAGGCAGTGCTGAGTTATTTTGCCCAAACGGTGCGTCGAATATTAAATGTTCCTGAGGGTTTCAGGCTGCTTTACGGTATTTCTTTTGGGATCCCAGATAAAACGCATCCCTCCCTGAGTTACAGGGAAGGGCGGGTATCTCTGGACGAAAGTGTCGTCTGGCATCAATAACGACGTTTTATTTTTTTAGCTGAACGGTCAGTGCCATCAGGGCGCTGGCTGCTGTAAACAACGCAATTATCCAGCCCATCGTCCATGGTGTGCCATCACTGAACAGGGCAAGAAGAAGTGAAGAGATGATGCCGCTGCCGTATTGTAACGCGCCCATTAGCGCCGACGCGGAGCCAGCCACATTAGGCACTGCGTCCAGAGCGCAAGCCGTGGATGTCGCCGCGATGATGCCATTCATAGAGAAGAACACGAACACAGCACCGACAATCACGGTAATTCCACCCACACCCAGGCCGGTGGTGACCGCCAGCACTATTGCCGCAATAGCGGCGATGAATACGGCATTCCTGAGCAACGCTTCCAGTGGATAGCGGTGAACCAGACGTCTGTTGACCATGCTCACCGCCATCAGTCCAACAATGTTTACTGCAAACAGCCAACCGTAATGCTGCGGGTCAACGCCGAAGTACGTGATGTACACAAACGGGGAACCCGTGATAAACGCATAGGCAGCGACGTAATAGAACGTCAGGCACAAAGTAAACCGCATGTATCTGGCGTTGGTGAGCAAGGCATAGTAGTTGTGAAAAGCTTTGATTACGGAGGCTTGTGAGCGTTTTTCAGCAGGTAATGTCTCCGGTAGCCAGAATAAAGACATCAGCATTAATGCTCCGATAATCGCCAGCAGCCAGAAAATGGCATGCCACGAGGTGACTTTAATCATCTGCCCGCCGATCAGGGGCCCGGCAATCGGCGCGATGGCCATGATGATCATCAGTGTCGAAAGCATTTGTGCTGCACGAGTACGGCTAAACAGGTCTCGGATCATTGCCCGTGCCAGCATCGGCCCGGTACAGGCACCTAACGCCTGAAAAACACGCCAGAAGACTATTTGCACGATATCCGTTGATAACGCACAGCCCACCGAGCCAATGATGAATAGACCTAAACCGATAAACAGCGGCAGACGACGCCCATAACGATCGCTAATCGGTCCCCATATCAGTTGTGCAATGCAAAAGCCGATAAGAAACCCTGTGATTGTCAGCTCTGCGTCACCCTGTAAATCCTTTGCCATGACGGGCATAGCCGGAAGATAGATGTCGGTTGATAAAGAGGTTACAGCCATCAGGGCGCTCAGAATGAGCAAAAATGATAGACCAGTTTTTTTTACTGTAGTTGAGTGAGTTCGTGCCTGTTGATTAAGCATGGTGATCCGTTGAGCATGAAGAGATAGGGGGATGTTAACGGGTTTGTGCTCGCTGATAATCACAGGCAGGAGGATTGGGACTATGAGTGATATTCATTAATCGAAAAGTTCGGTGCAGGTTTTGTGAAGTCAACGATAAGCAGCATTCTCATCGTGAGGCCTCTTCCGGCATATGGCTTAAGTCGCCAGTACCACATGCCACGCAATAACGTTCACCGTGGTAATTGTTGCCGCAGCCGCTACAGTGCCAGTCAGTCCTGAGTATCACGGGTTGAGCATCCGCCACGTAACGGCGTAACTTAAGAATTCGTCTTACTTCCTTTTCCACTGGATTTACATACGGGCAGTGCTGTCGCCCGTTCTCCGTCAACGTATCGTGCCGGGGTTCAAACCACGGGCGTTCGGTGATGTATTCAGGATGGTATTGCAGCACGCTACCGCAGAGGTGGCATGTATAGCTGATTTACCATCGCTCTTTCGAAATGATTAAATAAAAAGAAGTTCTGATACCCTCTGTCAGTTGTATTTAAGTGACCTGATTAACCCGCCAGGCATACTTGCCTCTTGTTTTTTGTTACTTAATACATCTGTTTTTTCATATGTGATATTGAACTTATATCTCTGTGGAGTATCCTGTCCGTCGACGATTGGGAGGAATGATGTCATTAACACCCTTACAGCTTTTTAAAAATCTGTCCGATGAAACCCGTCTGGGTATTGTGCTGCTGCTTAAAGAGATGGGGGAGCTGTGCGTGTGCGATCTCTGCGCGGCGTTGGATCAGTCGCAGCCCAAAATCTCCCGTCACCTTGCTATGCTGCGGGAAAGCGGATTGTTGCTGGATCGCAAGCAGGGTAAGTGGGTGCACTATCGCTTATCACCGCATATGCCTGCATGGGCGGCACAGGTAATAGAGCAGGCCTGGTTAAGCCAACAGGAGATCGTACAGGCCATCGCCCGCAAGCTGGCATCAGCAAACTGTTCTGGAAGCGGTAAAGCGTTCTGCCTTTAAAAATTTGCCTTAACATATATGTTTTTTCGAATGTGATTTTCAGGGAGGGGGTATGCTACTGGCAGGTGCTATTTTTGTCCTGACCATTGTTCTGGTTATCTGGCAGCCGAAGGGATTAGGCATCGGCTGGAGCGCGACGCTGGGCGCGGTACTGGCTTTAATTGCTGGCGTCGTACATGTAGGTGATATTCCGGTGGTGTGGAATATCGTCTGGAACGCGACGGCGACCTTTATTGCGGTGATTATTATCAGCCTGCTGCTCGATGAGTCCGGCTTTTTTGAATGGGCTGCGCTGCACGTATCTCGTTGGGGAAACGGTCGTGGCCGTTTGCTGTTTACGTATATCATTCTGCTCGGCGCAGCGGTGGCGGCGTTGTTTGCCAACGATGGTGCGGCATTAATATTGACGCCCATCGTGATTGCCATGCTGCTGGCACTAGGATTCAGCAAGGGTACGACGCTGGCCTTTGTGATGGCTGCCGGGTTTATTGCCGATACTGCCAGCCTGCCGCTTATTGTGTCGAATCTGGTGAACATCGTCTCGGCGGATTTCTTTGGGCTGGGATTCACCGAATATGCGTCGGTAATGGTACCGGTCGATATTGCCGCCATTGGCGCCACGCTAGTGATGCTGCACCTGTTCTTTCGCAAAGATATCCCGCCGGCCTACGATCTGGCCCTGCTTAAATCACCGGCAAACGCAATTAAAGATCCGGCTACGTTCCGCACCGGCTGGATAGTATTGATTGTGCTGCTGGTAGGTTTTTTCGTCCTCGAGCCGCCTGGCATTCCGGTCAGCGCGATTGCCGCGGTAGGGGCGGTAATACTGTTTACCGTGGCGAAACGAGGCCATGCCATTAACACCGGCAAAGTGTTACGCGGTGCGCCCTGGCAGATCGTGATTTTCTCGCTGGGAATGTATCTGGTGGTATATGGTCTGCGCAACGCCGGGCTAACCGAATACCTTTCAGGGGTGCTGAACGTGCTGGCGGATAAAGGACTCTGGGCCGCGACGCTGGGTACTGGCTTCCTGATGGCTTTCCTGTCTTCCATCATGAACAACATGCCTTCCGTGCTGGTTGGTGCGCTCTCTATTGATGGAAGCACCGCAACCGGCGTTATTAAAGAGGCGATGATCTACGCTAACGTAATTGGCTGCGATCTGGGCCCGAAAATTACACCAATCGGTAGCCTGGCAACGCTGCTCTGGCTGCACGTACTTTCACAGAAGAATATGACCATCACCTGGGGCTACTATTTCCGCACCGGGATCGTCATGACTCTGCCTGTGCTGTTTGTAACGCTGGCCGCGCTGGCGCTACGTCTCTCTTTCACTTTGTCATGAGATACTGCTATCTATGAGCAACGTCACCATTTATCACAATCCGGCCTGCGGCACCTCGCGTAATACGCTGGAGTTGATCCGCAATAGCGGTACTGAACCCACCGTTATTCATTACCTTGAAAATCCACCGTCACGCGATGAGCTGGTCAAACTCATTGCCGATATGGGGATCGCGGTGCGGGCGCTGCTGCGTAAAAATGTTGAGCCTTATGAAGAGCTGGGCCTCGCAGAAGAGAGATTTACTGACGATCGGTTAATCGACTTTATGCTGCAGCATCCGATCCTGATTAACCGCCCGATTGTGGTGACAGCGTTGGGAACGCGTCTGTGCCGTCCTTCTGAAGTTGTTCTGGAAATTCTTCCCGATGCTCAGCAAGGAGCTTTCGCTAAGGAAGATGGCGAGAAAGTGGTGGATGACGCGGGTAAACGGCTGAAATAAAAAAATCCGGGGCGATCTCATTCTTTATGAACATTGCCGTGGAGGTGACGATTATCTGTTGATGCCTCCTGATGCCGCTTACGCAGTTCCAGCAGCCGGGAAACCAGTATTACCACGGCGATACCGGCCATCAGCGCCGCGCAGTGGAAGGCGATTCTGCCTCCGGCATGGAAGTAGATCCAACGGGTTGCCTCAATGGAAGCGGCAAACGCGCTCAGGGCCAGAATATTCAGCGTGGCGGACACGGTACCTTTTGGCAGATGATGGGAAAAGAGCGTGAAGCGGAACAGCACCGGGTAGAGTAGCCCAATCCCCAGCGCATAAATGCTGGTACCCAGCACCGACCAGAACCAGACATGCGGCCACAGAAGATTACCGACCAGCAGGATCAGCAGGCCGGTCAGCTGTATCGGAACGGTACGCCAGATAAAGCGCGGTGAAGTTGGGTCTTTTACCACGTTCGCCACGATCGCGCTGGCGATAATCAGCCCACTGAACACCGGCACCTGAGTCCAGGCATATGCCGCAGGAGACAGGCCGCCGTGTTCAATCAGAATCACCGGAGAGAGCGCCACCCAGGTGATCATCGGCACGTTGCCAAAGGCCACCGCCAGCGAACCGGTCAGCACCACGGGATGACGAAACGCCGCGATGAAATCAGCCAGCACTTCCCCCGGTTTAAATCCCCGTCCCTGAGAGATAACGGTTTCCGGCATTTTAAAAAGCAGCAGGGCCCAGGCCACCAGGCCCAGCGCGCCAATAATGGCAAACAGCAGTTTCCAGTGCATCACCGTCATTAGCGTCGCGCCCGCCAGCGGTCCGATAACTGGCGCAAGCAGGACGATAGAGGTTAGCGCAGCCATGATTCTGATCGAATCGGTTTCCCCAAACGCTTCCTGAATCGACACATAGCCCACGGTTGAGATAAAGCAGATGCTTGTTCCCTGGATAAAACGGGCGACGAAGTATTGCGCGATCGAAGCGACAAACAGCATGCTCAGGCAGGAGAGAGCAAAAATCAGGGCGCCGGTGAGCAGAACGGGGCGGCGGCCGATACGATCTGACAGAGGGCCCAGCAGCCACTGCAGCGCCAGGCCTCCAGCCATATACAGGCTGACCGATACCGGAGCCAGGGTGACATCAGCCTGAAGCTCGTTGATGATATGGATAATGCCTGGCTGAATAAGATCCGTGGTCAGGTAAGCCGAAAAATCATAAATAATCATCGCCAGCGGAAACAACATGACGCTGCCGTACTGGATTAAACGCCGTGGCGGGGTATTCATGCGGGCTCCGGGGAATCTGCCATCCTGCATCTTAGTATCTGTAAACAAACTCAACAGACCCTAAATGGAGATAAATTAACCATGTTTTTTTGTGGTTTTTTGACCTTATCCCACATGCGCGCATCAGCGCTGGACGTGAGGCGATCGGCGCTCTATTGTCATCAACGTCCGGAAGTTGTCATTCATTAAAGGCGCTTAAATAACGGGATATCTATGTTACTGATCTTTGGCGGTCTGCCCGGTACCGGGAAATCAACCATCGCTCGCCTGCTTGCCGCCAGGCTGGGGGCCGTCTGGTTACGGATTGATTCAATTGAACAGGCGCTGATCCGCGCCGAAACCGTCACCCGGCACGATATAGGACCGGCCGGATATCTGGCGGCGTACGCCATTGCTGCGGATAACCTCAGGCTGGGCAACGTGGTGATTGCCGACTCAGTTAACCCTATAGCCATTACCCGCCAGGCCTGGAGAGCGGTCGCGACCGAGAATGCCGCGCCTTATCTGGAGATAGAACTGACCTGCTCCGACCAAATGCAGCATCGGTATCGCGTGGAAAACCGAGTGGCGGATATTCGCGGTCATATTCTGCCGGACTGGCAAAAGGTTATCACCCGTGAGTACGAACCCTGGCGCACCGCCAGCCTGACTCTGGATACCTCGGTGCTGACCGCAGAAGAGGCGGTAGAGCGGATCGTTGAGCATATTGCGTCACGCGATCGCCACGCGCCGGTAGGTTCGTAGAAGCCGCCGGGCCATCGGCGGCAACAACCTACATAAAGAATTTCACGGCCTGCTGGAGGGTGGTACCGACGCCCCATAACAGCGGCACGCTCACCGCCAGCCAGCTTACGGTTAACAGCAGCGTGGACGGGCGGGGCTCCCACGTGAGCTGGGCATCCTTGTTGATGGTATACAGTCCTTTCGCCTGCTGCTGCTGTTCCGCGGTCATCGCATGCTCTTCCGTCAGCGGACGCACCAGCTGATTACAGATAAAACCCAATACCAGCAGGCCGGTCAGGACCATCAGCGTAATATCGTAGACGCGCTCGGGCGAGACCCCGTGCGTCAGCTGATACTCGCGCAGATAGTTCACCAGAACCGGGCCGCTGATCCCCGCCGCCGACCAGGCGGTTAACAAGCGTCCATGAATCGCGCCCACCATTTGTGAGCCAAAGACGTCGGCCAGATAGGCGGGAATACTGGCAAAGCCTCCGCCGTACATCGAAATGATAATGCACATCGCGCAGACATACAGCGCGATATAGCCGCCGTGATTCACCAGCGGCAACGTGCCGTACAGCACGGCGCCCAGGCAGAAAATGATCGCAAAGGTCATTTTGCGCCCGCACAGGTCGGATACCGATGCCCAGAAAAAACGTCCCAGGATGTTAAACAGGCTGAGCAGGCCGGTAAATCCTGCGGCCATGGTTGCAATGCGTTTCAGCTGCTCGCCGTTCAGCTCATGCCAGCTGAGATCGAGCGACAGCAGTTTACCGGCAAAGATCTCCTGCAGCATCGGCGAGGCCATACCGAGAATGCCGATCCCCGCGGTGACGTTGAGCCACAGCACCATCCACAGCAGCCAGAACTGCGGAGTGCGGCAGGCAACGCGGACGTGCACCTGGATCGTGGGATTATTGCGAATCGTTTTTTGCGCCTTCTCACCCGAAGGATGCCAGCCCATGGGCGGCAGGCGATAGCCAAAGGTACCGGCGAGCATAAACAGCGCATAAATCGCCGCCAGCGCCAGAATGCTTTGCCATACCCCGTTGCCGGCCGGACCGGCGAAGTAATTCATCAGACCGTTTGCCAGCGGCGCGCCCACCAGCGCTCCCCCGCCAAAACCCATAATCGCCATCCCGGCCGCCATTCCGCGCTTGTCAGGAAACCAGCGCAGCAGCGTCGAAACCGGTGAAATATAGCCCAGTCCGAGACCGATTCCGCCGATGACCCCGGCCCCCAGCCACAGCAGCCACAGCTGATGGAAATAGATAGCGACGCTGGATAGCAGCAGGCCGCCGCACCAGCACAAGGTGGCAATAAAGCTCACCAGCCGCGGTCCAACCTTCTCAAGCCAGCTGCCCCACAGCGCCGCCGAACAGCCGAGAAAAACAAAAAACAGCGTGTAGGTCCAGCCCAGCATGGAGATTTTCCAGTCGCAATCGCGGGTAAACAGCTGCTGCCAGAACGACATCGTGGCGGGGCATTGCAAGGACGCGCTTCCTCCTATGAGCTGCGACATAGGCAGCCAGTAAACGGAAAACCCATAGGCCATACCTATACAGAGATGAACCGCCAGCGCGGCCGGTGGCACCAGCCAGCGGTTAAAGCCGGGCCTGGCGATGATACGGGGTTTCGCGAAAAAATCGCGGAGGGGAGAGACCGGTGCGGTCGCGATGTTTTCATTCATTTGCGCCATTTTCCTGTCCTTTTTATCGATATTGGCCGACGAATGCTGCGGTCGGGGAACGTAGATAAAAGGCAAGAACGGTGCCATTTGATTAAATTGTGTACAAAAATGGCGACTGAAGCGAGCAAGCTCCGCCGAACGGCTGAGGCGAAAAGCCCGCCACCGGCGACGGAGGCACCGCCTGCGATAAAATCGCCGGGCGCGCTATTATTTTGATAAACGGCGATCTCAGAGTGATACGCGGTGCCGGGTGGCGAGGGCGCGTACCGGCCTGCTCGCCCGCCGCACGTTAGCTTAAGGTATCAATCCATTCGCTCTGGCGCGGGTTCTGCCGACGATAGCAGTGTACCGACACCGCCAGCTGCGTCAGGTCGGTGAAGACCATCGGATCGAGCTGAATATGCTTTTTAATCTGCTGCAGCCGGTAGGTGAGCGTATTGCGATGAATCCCCAACAGCAGCGACGTTTTGCCCGGCTCGGCGTTATTGGCAATAAAGCTGCTGAGGGTATCCAGCAGCACTTCGCCGGAATCATGCTCAAGCAGCTGGCGTACGTTATTGATGAAAAAATTGACCATATAGCTGTCTTCCAGCACCCGGAACAGGCAGAGCATCGCCATTTCGCGAAAGTAGTAGATCTGCCGCTGCGGCTGCACTTTGCTCCCCACCTCAATCACCGACCTGGCGAATCGGATGGCCTCGCGAATATCCGGAGCGCTGTCCGCCTGCACGCCAATACCGATATGGTAATGGCTGATCTGATTGCTGAGGACAAACTCGATGCCCCGCAGCAGCGTTTCCTGGGGGTCGCTCAGCGTATTGAGGAGCAATATTTCATTACTGCCCAGCAAAATCACGTCTCTTACCCCGGACAGCTGCGAGAATTCCCGCAGCAGCGTACTCAGTATTTCGCTTAGCTGGTGCTGTTCGACCTGGACGGTTACCACGACCGGCACCAGCGGCGCATCAAAAGCGAAGCCAAGCTCCACCAGGCGATGCAGCGCTTCCTGTCCGGCGGGCGAAGCGCCTTGATCAAGATATTGACCAAACAGGGTATCGCGCAGACGCTGTCGCCAGTTGGTTTCCCGCATCTCTATGGCCTGGCGGACCAGCAGCTCGGCGGTGAGTACCGCCAGTTCAGCATAGCGGCTGATCGCTGCGGGATCGCCGCTGATGCCCACCACCATCACCACGCGATCGTCATAGATAATGGGATGATTAATACCGGGATGCACATTCTGGAAACGCGCGGCTTCCGCGGTGTTGTTAATACAAATGCGTTTACCGGTGCGTATCACCTCACGGGCGATCTCATGCTGCTCGCCGATACGATGCCGTTCACCTGAGGCAATGATCTGTCCATGATGGTCAATCACGTTCACGTTATGATGAATTATCGCCATTGCCCGGGCGACAATTTCATTAGCCAGCGCCGTCGTAATAATCATACAGTTATCCGCTTATGTGCCTCTCCGCGCCGCCCGCTCAGAAAGGTTCGTAGAACATTCTCCGCTGCGTCGGCGAGGAGCTGTTCGCATGTGTTCATCGACTCCGCCAGCGGCATAGGGCGCTGGCAGATAGACCACATCGCGTCAATATGGTGTTGATACAATTGCCGACTGCTCTCATCGCGTCCGCCGCAAAGGGCCACAACCGGTACGCCGTGGCGCGCCGCTTTGCCCGCCACGCCCACCGGGGCTTTACCAAAGGCGCTCTGGCGATCGAGCCAGCCTTCCCCGACGATGGTCAGTGCGGCATCGCTAAGATGACGGTCGGCGTTAAGCAGTTCGAGCACCAGGTCAATGCCCGGGCGCAGCGTGGCGCCCGCATAGGCGATCAGCGCGGCCCCCATACCGCCCGCGGCCCCGGCGCCGGGCCGTTCGCTGACGTCGTAGCCGAGCGTTTGCGTAAGCTGCCGACTGTAGTGCGCCATACCCGCCTCCAGCTCCCTGAGCGCCGCCTCATCCGCGCCTTTCTGCGCGCCATACACCCAGGTGGCGCCATCTTCCCCAAGCAGAGGATTTGTGACGTCGCAGGAGGCCTGTATTTCGGCCTGTCGTAAGCGCGGATCCATGGCGCTTAAATCGATGCGCTGAATATGCGCTAGATCCTTGCCCGCCGCGGGAACCGGCAGCAGCGTGCCGTCCTCGCGCCAGAAGCGGGCGCCAAGCGCCTGGGCAAAACCGATACCGCCATCGTTGGTCGCGCTGCCGCCCAGCCCGATAATCAAACGCCGACACCCGGCATCCAGCGCCGCTTTTACCTGCTCACCCAGGCCAAAGCTGCTGGCCTGGCGCACATCCCGCTGCGCTTTCGGCGTGAGCTCCAGCCCACAGCTTTGCGCCATCTCGATAATGGCCCGTTCGCCGGGCAGGATCAGAAACGCGGCCTGTACGGAGAGACCGTAAGGCGAGGCGCAACGCTGCTGCTGCCACCTCGCGCCCTTCAGCTGCGGACTTTCCGCAAGGGCCGAGAGCAGCCCCTCTCCGCCGTCCGACACGGGAATTTCGACCAGCTCCAGCCCCTCGTCAACCCGGCGCAACCCCTGTGCTACCGCTGTGCAAGCGGCCTGCGCGCTACAGCTACCCTTAAACGAATCCAGCGCGATAACAATCTTCATGCGTTCTCCTGCGTTAATGCGCTTTGCGCGGCGTTTTATCGGTGGTCATGAGCTGCAATAACATCCCCAGCAGCGCGCATCCCGCCATGGTAAAGAAGGCGTAGATATAACCCGCCGGATTTTCCCACCCCCCACCGAACTGGATGAGCCAGCCCATAAGCAATGGCGAAATGCCGCCGCCGATAAACATCGCCGTGGTGATAATGCCGTTGGCGGTAGAGGTGGCGCGTTCTTCGGCGGAGTCCGAAGCCATGGCGTAGTAGATAGGCCACACGGCGTTGGCCACCAGGCCAAAAAATAGCTGAATGGCGATAAGGCGCGGCATATTGGTGGCGAAATAGAACAGCGCAATGCCGATACTCATCCACAGACCGCAGACGATCAGAGTACGTTTACGGCCAAAGCTATCGGACAGCCAGGGCCAAATTATCTGGCCCAGGGTACCGGTAAGCGTGAAGATAATACTTAGCCCGGCGGATGCCGCCAGCGACAGGCCGGAGACGTGATAAAGATACGGCGGCAGCACAACGTTAATGCCCATATAGACAATTTGCGTCAGCAGGGTATTGCCCGCCGTTAGCGAAATATTGCGGTTGCGCAGGGTGCGTAAAAAGGTCTTCATCCCTTCGCCTTTGGCAACATGGCTGCTTTCCTGGGTCGCCGGGCGCGTCATCCCCTGGCTATCGATATGCAGATAAAGCGTGTTGATGCGATCGGCGGTGGAATATTTCGCCCAGAAAATCATCAGCGGGATGGCGACGATCAGCGCCAGCAGGAAGCAGTAGCGCCAGCTGCCTTCGCCAAATGCGGAAAGCACCAGACTTGCCACCACGCCGCTCAGCAGCGCGCCAATCGGATAGCCGGTATGATGCACCCCCAGCGCGAAGCCGCGTTTCTCTTTCGGCCACCACTCTGCGGTGTTGCTGACGCCGACGGGCTCGCCCCAGCCGGCCCCGAGGTTGACGCCAACGCGCAGCAGCACAAAAGCCGTCAGCCCGTGGCTGATCGCTTTAATTCCGGAAAGAAAAGAGAGGGCGGTATAGCCCAGCACCAGCGGTACCTGAAAGCGCGCTCGCTTCCAGCCTGAACCGTAGCGATCGCTCCAGATGGAGCCGGGGATATCCAGCACCGCAAGGGCAACCATAATCAGGGCGACGACGTTGCCCCACTGTTCCGGCGAGAGCGAAAACTCTTTAGAGATGACCGGGCCAAGGCGCAGGATCATCTCGCGATCGTAGGCGTTAAGCACCCAGATTAGCCAGCAAACCAGCAGCGAAACCCAGGAGAAACGATGTATCAGCCGCTTTTTTCCACCTTGTTCGCCGGCAGGTGTGTGATTGATTGTTGTCATAGTCGTGTTTACTCCGCGGCGTCGCGACAGCATGATGCGCGCCGCCTGGTGTCAGGGTCAGAGTCAGTTCGCCGGGTATTATTGTTATCGCGGCGAGCCGGAGGTTGGCTTAGCCGGCAAAACGCCGTTCCGCTACGCCGGTCACGCCCAGGTCGTATAGGGCGAACAGGCTGCCGCGCAGCTGATTATCTTCCGGGAAGCGCGGGAGGGGCGGCTGCGCCATTGAGGTGACGTACAGCACGTCGAGGTTTTCGCCGCCGAACATGACGCTGGTCACTTTTTTCACCGGCATCTCAATGATGCGATCGACCTTGCCCTCCGGCGTGTAGCGCACCAGCTTGCCCGCGTAGACCAGCGCGTTCCACAGATAGCCTTCGCTGTCCACGGTGGCGCCATCCGCCGCGCCGCCTTCGCTGCGATCGACACGGCAAAAGACTCGTTCTCCGGAGAGATCGCCGGTCGCGGTGTTGTAGTCCCAGGCGCAGATTTCGCCCGTCCAGGTATCGGCAAAATAGAACGTCTCGCCGGAGGGGCTCCAGCACGGGGCGTTAGAGACGATGATATTTTTCTTCAGCACGTGCAGCGACAGATCGGCGTCCAGGCGATATAGCGCGCCGCTCGGCTCCTCTTCACGCATATCCATCGATCCAAACAGAAAACGTCCCTGACGATCGACTTTGCCGTCGTTGAGCCGGTTAAAGGGTCGGTCCGCTTCCGGATGGTGCAGTAGCGTCAGCTCGCCGCTGGCGAAGTCGAGCAGATGCACGCCATTCTCTAGCGCCACCACCGCGCCTTCGCCGTTCTGGCGCAGGGCGAACGAGCCAATTTTCTGCCGCACGTCCCAGCTCTTAATCGCGCCGCCCTGCGCGTTACAGGCGAACAGGCGCCCGTCGAGGCTGTCCACCCACCAAAGACGCTGCTGTTCGACATCCCAGACCGGGCTTTCGCCGAGTCGAGTTTTTAAATCCAGTAAGACTTCGATGCGCATAAGAACCTCCTGATTAAGCTTTTTCGCCGTCGGCTTGTTTTGCCGATGCACTGCCGGGGGATGACGAACTTTTGATGAACAGAGACACCAGCGCGCCGACGATCAGTAGCGCGACGGCGAACCATAAGCCGGACGTTGCCGCGCCGGTGCGGTCCTCAAACGCGCCGAGAATAAACGGCCCGAGAAAGCCGCCGCACAGCCCGAGGCAGTTAAGCAGGCCGAAGCTGCCCGCCAGCATATGCCCGCTCATGATCGAGGGGAGCCAGTTAAAGATGATGGATTGCATGGCGAAGAACATGAAAGCGGCCAGCGAGAAGCCAAGCAGCGCCACGCCGTGGCCCGCAATCGCGCCAATCGCCATGCCGGTCGCCATGACCAGATATCCGGCCATCAGCATGCTGCGCGAACGCTGCTCCGTCCGGGCGAAGCGCGGCAGCAGGATCCCGCCAGCGGCGGCTGCGATCCACGGGATGGCGGTCAGCAGACCGATCTGCAGCGGGGTAAGCTGGCCCCAGCTACCGATGATCCCCGGCAGGAAATAACTCAGGCCGTAAACCGAAAACTGGTGAGTAAAGTAAATCAGCACCAGTAACAAAAACACCCGGGTGGTGAGCGCGGTTTTCAGGGAAAAACGGCTCGGCGTATGGCGCGTCTCCTCGGCTTCTTTCTCCAGCACCGCGTTGATTGCCTCCACGTCGTTGCTGTCCAGCCAGCGGGCGTCGGCAGGTTTATCCGGCAGCCTGCGCCAGACGACGAACGCCAGCGCTATCGCGGGCAGCCCTTCGATAAAGAACATCCACTGCCAGCCGTGCCAGCCGGACATTCCATCAAGGCTTAATAACAATCCGCCCAGCGGCGCGCCGATAATATTGGCCAGGCAGACTCCCAGCAGGAACAGACCGGTGGCTTTAGCGCGCTCTTCGCGGCCAAACCAGAGGGTCAGGTAGTAAATAATGCCCGGATAGAGCCCTGCTTCGGCGGCGCCGAGCAAAAGGCGCATCACGTAAAAGGACGTAGGCCCGGTGACAAACGCCATGCCGCAGGAGATGATCCCCCAGGTGATCATGATGCGGGCGATCCAGCGCCGTGCGCCAATCCGGGTTAAAAACAGGTTGCTGGGGATCTCCAGCACCGCGTAGGTGAGAAAAAACAACCCGGCCCCGAGGCCGAATGCGGTTGCGGAAAGGCCGATATCCACCGACATGGTCGCTTTCGCCATGCCAATATTGGTACGATCAATAAAGCTGATGATGTACGCCACGATAAGCAGCGGCATCAAATGGCGGTAGATCTTTTTATGGGTGCGCTGTAGCTGCGCCCCGTTTACCGCCTTTTCATTTATTGCGGACATGGTTATTATTTCCCCGTATTCGTGGTCAGAAGCCTTGCCGGGATCGCGTCGATCCCGTTCGTCAGCTCACAGGTTGTCGCCGGGTGCTGACCCGAACGACGCCCGGCCCGAAGCCCCACTTCGGGCCGTCTTTTCCTAAGCGCCTTCGCGCTCGAACAGCATAGAAATCCCCTGGCCGCCGCCGATGCACATGGTGACCAGACCGGTGCGCGCGCCGCTGCGCGCCATTTCATACATCAGTTTGACCGGCAGGATCGCACCGCTGGCGCCCACCGGGTGGCCGAGGGCGATCGCGCCGCCGTTGACGTTAACGCGGGCTGGATCGAGACGCAGATCGTTCATCACCGCCAGCGCCTGGGCGGCGAAGGCCTCATTGAGTTCAATTAAATCGATGGCGTGAACATCCATATTGAGACGGTCCATCAGGCGTCGGGTAGCGGGAGAGGGGCCAAACCCCATAATCTCCGCGCCGCAGCCGGCGACCGCCCAGCCGCGAATCCGCATGCGCGGGGTTAAGCCGCGCTGTTCCGCCTGCTGGCGGGTCATCATCACCAGCGCGGCCGCGCCGTCGTTAATGCCGGAGGAGTTGGCCGCCGTCACCACGCCGTCGGCTTTAAATGCCGGACGCAGCGCGGCGAGCTTTTCGCGCGGGGTGTCGCGCGGGTGTTCATCGGTCGCGAACAGGCGGGTCGCTTTTTTGCCGTCCGGCACCTCAAGGGCCAGAATCTGCTCGCGGAAGCGATCCTCAGCGATCGCCTTCAGCGCCTTCTGCTGGCTCGACCAGGCGAAATCGTCCATCGCTTCGCGGGTAATACCGAAGCGTTGCGCGACGTTTTCCGCCGTGATGCCGTTGTGATAAGGCCCTTCTGGCCAGGTAAGGATGGAGATCAGTCCATCTTCCAGCTCGCCGTGGCCCATGCGATAGCCATCGCGCGCTTTGCGCAGGTAGTAGGGCAACTGGGTCATATTTTCCGTTCCGCAGGCGACGACCACCTCGGCCTGGCCGCTTTGCAGCTGCATCATGCCGTCCGCCAGGGCCTGAAGCCCGGAGCCGCACTGGCGGTTAACCGAATACGCGGTGCTCTCCTGCGGGATCCCCGCCCGCAGCTGGCAGATGCGGGCGATAAAACCGCTTTCGGCGATTTGCCCGACGTTGCCGACGATCGTTTCATCGATATCCTGCGGCGCAAGCCCGGCGCGGGCGATCGCTTCGCGAATAACCGCTGCCCCGAGATCGTGCTGGTGGGTATGCTTAAGACTGCCGTTAAACGTGCCAATAGCGGTACGAACGCCGCTGACAACCACAATATCATTAGCCTGTGTCATCGTTTTTCTCCTTACAGCACCATGCCGCCGCCGACGTTAATCACTTCCCCGTTGATATAGCGCGCGCCGTCGGACGCCAGAAACGCCACGCACTCGCCAACGTCTTTCGCCTCCCCGGCGTAGCCCGCAGGGATCTTGTTAATCATGATTTGCCAGACGTTTTCCGGGACGCCGCGCGTCATATCGGTATCGATAAAGCCCGGGCAGATGGCGTTAACCGTGACGCCTTTCTTCGCCAGTTCGCGGCAGGCGGTTTTGGTCATCCCCACCACGCCGGCTTTTGACGCCGAATAGTTGGTTTGCCCGACGTTGCCAAGCCAGCTGGCGGAAGCGATATTGATAATGCGGCCCGCGCCGCGCTCGCGCATGCGGATGGCGGCCTGCTGCATACAGAGAAAAGTGCCCTTCAGATTGACATCGATCACCGTGTCCCAGTCCGCTTCGGAGAGTTTGTGCAGCATGGCGTCGCGGTTGATTCCGGCGTTATTCACCACAATATCCACCGGGCCAAACGCCTCTTCGGCCTGGGAAAACAGCGCTTCGACCTGCGCTTTTTCACCGATATTGCAGCTGATAAACAGCGCCTGTGCGCCCGATTCGCGCAGGGACGCGGCGGCGGCTTCGCCGTGCGTGTCGCGATCGGCGATGATCACGCGCGCGCCTTCCCGCGCAAGCACCTGGGCAATGCCAAAGCCGATACCGCGCGCGGCGCCGGTAACAATGGCGGTTTTACTGGCAAGTTTCATAGCTAATTTCCTTATGAGTCAGAGGATGAATTCCGGGACAGATGTTCCGCGAGGCCGCAAGGCTGCGGGGTGAACAAGCGGCTGTCCATAACCTGAAGATCCGCGGCGATCGCCGGACGAAAATCCATATGCGCCAGGATGTCGCGCTCAAGATCGATACCGGGGGCGATTTCCGTCAGCACCGGCCCCTCCGGGCGCAGTTCGAAAACCGCCCGTTCGGTGACGTAATGCATGGTTTGTCCTTTGGCGCGGGCCAGCTCGCCGTTGTAGGAAACCTGATTCACCCCGGCGACGAATTTGCGTACCTCGCCTTCGCGGCGGATATGCAGGGCCCCTTGTTCACAGGCGATCTCCAGCCCTTTGGCGGTAAAAGAGGAGCAGAACACGACGTGGCGGGCATTCTGGGTGATATCGATAAAACCGCCCGCGCCGGGGCAGGATGCGCCGAGCCGCGTGGCGTTGACGTGGCCGTGCGGGTCCATCTCGCCGGCGCCCATAAAGGTGATATCGACCCCCGCGCCGTTGTAATAGAGCATTTGATCCTGGTGGCTTATCATCGCGCTCAGGTTACGACCGATGCCGAAATCAACGCCGCCCGCCTGCTGCCCGCCGTAGATCCCCGATTCCACGGTGATGGTGACCTGCTCGCCAATCCGTTCTTCGTGAATGATGGCGCCAATAACGTCGTTAGGAATGCCGGTGCCGAGATTGATGACGCAGCCGGGCGTCAGATAGCGGCAGGCAATCCGCCCGATAAGCTTGCGTAGGTCGAGCGGCAGCGGCGCGTTCTGCGCGGCGGGCAGCTGGATATCGCCGCACAGCGCCGGATCGAAGTCCCAGCTGGAGGTCTGGCGGTGATCCATCTGCGGCTCTTCGCATACCACAATGGCGTCGATCAGGTTGCCGGGAACGATGATGCTTTTCGGATGCAGCGAGCCTTTCGCCACGCGATATTTCACCTGCGCCAGCACCTGCGCCCCATAGCGTCTGGCGGCGAGAACCGCGTGCAGAACTTCCAGCTTCATCACCTCTTCATCGGTCGTGAGGTTGCCCTCTTCATCAGCATGGGTGCCGCGCACAATGACCACGTCCAGAGGAATGGCCGGGTAGAACAGATATTCGTCGCCGCGAAACGTCACGTGCTCGATCAGATCGGGCCGTTCGCGGGTGCGGGCGTTCATCCGCCCGCCTTCCATGCGCGGATCGACAAAGGTACCGAGCCCGACGGGGGAAAGCCGCCCGGTAAGCCCGGCGGCCATCGCGCTATAGAGATGGACGATCTGCCCCTGCGGCAGGCACCAGGCTTCCACTTCGTTGTTGTTGATCATCGCCATCCAGCGCGGCGCCAGGCCCCAGTGCGAGCCGATAAGCCGCGTTACCATACCCGGGTGAGCGAAGTGCTGGATGCCGCGCTGGCGATCGCTTTGCCCGGCGGCATGCAGCAGCGTCAGGTCGCGCGGTTCGCCCGCGGTCAGAAAGCGCGCTTCGATAGCGCTTAAAATGGACTCCGCCGCGCCGATAAGCGTCATCCCGACGGTGCAGACGGTGTCGCCGCTGGCGACCCGCTGGGCCGCTTGATGGGCGTCGATAAATTTGCTGCTCACTTTTTATCCTCCGTTGATAGCGTGATGATGGATTCCGCGAGGCGCGTTTTGAGCTGTTGTTTGCTCACTTTTCCGTTATGGGTGCGCGGTAAAACGCGGGTGAAAATAATGCGCGCCGGCAGCTTAAAGCGGGCGATTTTGACCTTCAGCCAGCCGAGGATCTCTTCGCTGGTCAGGTGGTGCTGGCCGTCCGGCACGATAAACGCCACCGGCTCTTCGCCATAGATCGGGCTGGGGGTCGGGATGACGGCAACTTCCCGCACTCCCCGATAGGTAGAGAGAATGTTTTCCAGCTCCAGCGAGTAAATCTTCTCTCCGCCGCGATTGATCATGTCCTTGCTGCGGTCTTTTATGTACAACCAGCCTTCATCGTCGAGATAGCCCAGGTCGCCGGTACAAAACCAGCCCTGCGCATCGCAGCTCGGGCGTCGTTCGCTGTGCTGCCAGTACTCGCGGATCACCACGTCGCCTTTTAGCCAGATATGCCCGATTTGCCCGGCGGGGAGGAGCTGCTGGCGATCGTTGCGGATCGTAATGGCGAGGCCGGGGATCGCCTGGCCCGAACTGCCGCATTTATCGCTGCCCCAGACGTCGCCCGGAAAAATCGTCGCGGGTGAGGTCGTTTCGGTGAGCCCGTAGATCGGCTGAATCGCCGTATGCGGGAACAGCGTTTTTAACTCGTTGATCAGTCCATCGCTCAGGTGGCCCGCGCCGCAGGCAATCGTGCGTAACGCGGGGAAATCGCCAGGATGACTGGCGCTCTGCTCGCGTGCCGCCTGGCAGAGAAGGATAAAGATGGTTGGCGAGCCGTGCAGAAAGGTAATGTTCTGTTCGCGCAGGGTGCCGATCACCTGCGGGGCGTTGAATCGGTGCTGCAGCCAGATGCTCGCGCCGAGGCTAATAAACAGTGCCAGCAGCGCCGACAGGCCGGTGATGTGATAGATAGGTACCGCCAGAATGGTGCTATCCGCGGCGGTGAGATTCAGTTTTTGCGTATAGGCGTCAATCGCGCAGAGCAGGTTATTGTGCGTGATAATCGCCCCTTTCGGCTCTCCGGTGGTACCGGAGGTGAACATCATCACCGCCGTATCGTCGCGGTTAACCGGGACCGGCTGGCGGGTCAGCGGTTCGGGAAGGGGGAGCGCCTGCCATTCGCTGAGCGAAACCGCGCGCGCGTCGGGGGTGTTTTTCAGCCAGTCCTGCACGGTCGCATCGAACAGTACGACCCGCGGGGCGATATGGCCCACCAGCTCCTCGCTTTCGGCCTGCTTAAGCTTCGTGCTGAAAGGCACCACTTCGATGCCCAGACCAAGCGCGGCAAAAAGGACTTCGCAAAATGCGGGATGATTCCCCCAGGCCAGCAGGATTCGATCGCCTTTGCGCAGCGACCAGACCTGGTCAAGCTGCGCCATCGCTCGCTGTACCCGCAGGTGAAAATCGCGGTACAGATAGCGCCGATCCTCAAACGCCAGCGCCAGGGCATCCGGGCTGCGGGCGGCGCTGTGTCTCAGGGCCTGGTACAGATTCTGGAAGTCGGCGGAGGTGCTGCTCATTTGTCTCTCCTGATATTGCGTATTGACTGGAAGTAGTCTGGGGAAATTCAGAAGAGGAAATTGCCGAATGGCTCACAATAGAAAATCAACAAAACAGAAGCAATTTTGTAACATTGCACAATAGGCAGGAGAGGTCGGGTGGGGGGGGCGAAAATCTGGAAGCAGGCAGGCTTTTGTAAAGCCTGAGGAAGCCCGCTTTTAGACCCGTGTTAACCGGGCCTAAAAGGGAGAAGGGGATCAGGCCGGCCGCTTAGCGCTTAAAGGAATCGAACTCGAGCCGTTCGCCATCGGGGCCGCGAATAAGCAGGAAGCGCACATTTTCTTCTTCAATCGGCCCTTCATCGAGCGGATAACCGAGCGCCGCCAGCCGCTGCTGCACCGCATCCAGGTCGCTGACTTCCAGCGCCAGATGATCGATACCGCAGCGAGGGGCGTCAAAAGGCGTTCCTTCGGGAAGCTGGTACAGCTCGAGGACGGCGCCCGCCATTTCAAGAAACGCGACTTCAATAGCGCCCTGCGGCGACGGTTTGCTAAACCGCTGCTGGCGCTGAAAGCCCAGCGGTTCATAGAAGGCTAGCGAACGCGTTAAGTCGCTGACCTGATAGCCAATATGAGCAATCGTGTTGATCAGTTCGCGCATGTTATACCCCCTTACGCACGCACCAGAAACCGTAGAAAGCGACATACACAAAGCACACAAGTGGGGCGATAAAGGCGATTTGCATATTGCCGCCGTTCATATCCGAGATAATGCCCATCACCAGCGGAATAACGGCCCCGCCGATAATCGACATCACCACGATCGAGCCTGCGGTCTGGGTATCTTTCCCCATCCCTTTGATGACCAGACCAAAGTTTGTCGGCCAGCATGGCGCCATACAGAAGCTGACCAGAATGAGCGCATAGACCGCCAGCATTGAACTGCTGAATACGGCAACCAGTAAAAGGGCGGTGGCGGCCAGGGCAAAGGTACCGAGCAGCAGCGCCGGATTCAGGCGGTTCATCAACCAGGTGGCCACGGTTTTACCCACGGCGTAAATCACCAGAGAAGCCAGCAGCCAGTAGGTTGCGGAGTGCTCGCTGGTGCCCTGCTGCACGAGCTGCACAAAGCGAATCGTGAAGCTCCATACGCCAACCTGGGCGCCGACGTACAAAAACTGCGACAGGATCCCGAGGCGAAAGCGCGGGATGGCAAACAGGCGTTTCAGCGTAGGCCCCATGCTTTCCGTCGGGAGCTGCTGCTGCTGAGAGGGCGTGCCCTTGCACGACGGGAATTTAATAAACACGAACACCAGCGCCAGCACCACCAGCACGGAGCCGATAATCAGATAGGGCCCGACCACCTGGCCGACCATCTGATGGCGCGCGGCGTCCGCGGCGGCGGCGGGCATCGCCAGCAGCTGTTCATGGCTCGGATCGTTTTCGCCGAAGACCATCACCTGGCCAATCAGCACGCCGGAAATCACGCCCAGCGAGTTGAAGATCTGCGAAAAGTTAATGCGCTGGGTGGAGGAGTGGATCGGGCCCAGCAGGCTGGAGTAGGTGTTTGCCGAGGTTTCCAGAAAAGAGAGTCCGCAGGCGATCACCCCCAGGCAGGCGAGGAACGCGCCGTAGGTCATGATCTGCGCGGCCGGGACGAACAGGAAACAGCCGAGGGCGTACAGGCACAGCCCAATAATAATCGCCGCTTTATAGGAATAACGCTTAATCAGCGCCGCCGCAGGCAGGGCGACAAAGAAGTAGCCGAGGAAAAAAATCGACTGCACCAGCGCCGTCTGGGTATCCGTTAAATCGAAGCCCTTTTTAAACTGGGCGATCAAAATATCATTCAGGTTGCCCGCCATCCCCCAGAGCGCAAACAGGCAACAGACCAGTAAAAATTGCAGCCAGGGGGTGTGCGGTAAATACGCGCTGGCGTCCAGTTTTTCATTGTGGACCGCCGCTTTATCGACCTTATCCGTGATTAGCGTACTCATTGAGCTATCCTCTTAATGGTTTTTATACAGTAGGGTTTAAGCCATTTCATAATCAGAGGCGGCACGTAAAAGCCGTTCTCGTGCCTCCTGGTAATCCGGTAAAGATGATGCTCCCTGCTTTTCGACGCTGACGGCGGCGTAGGCCGCCGCAAATCGGGCCGCGCTATGCAGCGGCTCGCCGCAGGCCAGACGCGCCGCCAGCGCGCCGTTAAAGGCATCGCCCGCGCCGGTGGTATCGCGGGGATGAGAAGGAAAGCACGGAACAGGGGATTTCACGCCCTGCTCGCTCAGCAGGGCGCCCTTTGCGCCGAGGGTGATAATGACGTTGCGCGCGCCCTGAGCATGCAGCGCATCGGCGGCCTCGGCCGCGGCCGCCAGAGAGTCAACCCGGCGCCCGGTCATTAACCCGGCCTCCGTGGCGTTCGGCGTAAGCAGATCCACTTTGCTTAGAAAGGCGTGCTCAACGGGCTGCCAGGGGGCGGGATTGAGCACCACGAAGGCCCCGGCTGCTTTCGCGGCGTCAACGACCTGTTCAATGGCGGAAAGATTATTCTCCAGCTGAACCAGCACCACATCCGCGCAGCCGATAGCGGGAATGCAGCCGGCGATTTCATCATCGGTCACCGTCATATTCGCGCCGGGGTCGACGGCAATCATGTTTTCGGCATCGTTGCCGGCCACATAAATCAGCGCATTGCCGGTGGGGACGTCTTCGGCGACCAGCAGCGTCACGGCGTTAAACCCCACGCCCTTCAGATGACGGCGGGCAAAATGGCCGAAGGTATCATTGCCAATCTTGCCGATATAGTGAACATTCGCCCCCGCTTTTAGCGCGGCGGTGGCCTGGTTCGCCCCTTTTCCGCCGGCGCTGGTCATGCTCCCGCAGGCCACTAACGACTCGCCCGGCACCGGGAAGCGTTCCACTCTGGCCACCATGTCGAAATTGAATGAACCAAAAACACAGACTTTTCCTGACATCATTCGCTCCTTTATACGTGCTCGGGGGAGTGCAGCGCGGCGGACAGATCGCGGGACATTTTTTCCCAGGCCTGCTCGAGCGGCATATCCGGGCGGAATAAACCGCTGCTGCCCATCACTAATACCTGCGCCCCGGCTCCCAGCAGCTCACGGTAGGTGTTGCGGTTGCATGAGCCGTCGACTTCCAGCAAGAAGTTGAGGCTGCGGCTCTCTTTTAGCTGATGAAGCTGCGCGATTTTGGCGGTCATTTCGGGAATAAACGGCTGACCGGCATAGCCCGGATCGACGGTCATCACCGTGACCTTATCGAGCAGATGCAGATAGTGCTGGATGCTCTCAACCGGCGTGGCGGGATTAAGCACCATCCCCACCTCTTTCCCCGCCTGGCGAAGCATATTGATGACCCGAAAAGCTTCGCGGCAGATGGTTTCCGGATGCAGTGAAATGGCGTCTGCTCCGGCTTCTATCAGCGCCGGGATAAACGGAGCGGGCTCTTCGACCATCAGGTGGACATCGATGGGAAGCGACGTATAGGGCCGAATCTGCGCCACAAAGCTGGCCGATAGCGCCAGGTTTTTCACATAGTGCCCGTCCATCACGTCGACGTGCAGCCTGTCGGCTTTGCCGTTTAAAAAGTGCAGCTGTTCCGCCAGCTTCATCATGTCCATACACATGAGCGAAGGAGAAAGGTAATAACGCATAAGGCCTCTTTTATTCCGGTAGTGGCTGATTTCAGGCAAAGTCTGGCCCTGCCGCGGGAAGCAGCGTTTCGACAATGCGCGTAGTCACCGTCACGTCATGACGGCGTACTCAGGCGATCTGTAGCCCGACGTTATGCCAGGTCATCTCTTTTTCCAGCAGCGGATCGACAAACTTTTCGGTGATTAAACAGTCCAGCTCGCCCAATCCGCCGATCCGCGCGACGCCTGTTCGCCCCAGCTTGCTGCCGTCGACCAATGCCACGGTCTGACGGGCGGCCAGCATCATCTGTTTCAACAGGGCGGCGTGGGCTTCCGTACCCGCATATAAACCGCTATCGCGCTCCAGCCCCTGGCAGGAGAAAAAGAGCGTATCGACGGCGTACTCGCGCAGCGTTCGTGAGGCGGTTTCACCGAAGAATGCCTCCTCGGTCGGGGAAAAATCGCCCCCCAGTCCCACGAGATGCAACGAGCGTCTGCTCATCAGCGTTTGCAAGATGCGGATAGAGGGCGTGATAACCGTTAGCGCCATCTCCGGCATCTGCCGGGCCAAAAACCAGCTGGTGCTGCTGCCGTCCAGGACGATGGTCTGTCCCGGCTGGAGACACTGCAGCGCTTTGCGGGCAACGCGCATTTTTCCTTCGCTGTGCAGCAGCGTTCTCTGCTGAAAGCTTCCCTGGCTATCTTCGACCGGCAGGGCGGGCGACGCCGCTCGGATCGCCGGCAGCGGGTTCTCTGCCGCCAGCGCTCCGCCATGGCTCCGATTTAAAATCCCTTTCCGTTCCAGCTCGCTCAGATCGCGGCGAATCGTTTCCCTGGAGACCTGAGTCGCTTGCGCAATCTCATTCACCCGCATCACGCCGCGTTGGCCCAGCAGTTCAACAATCAAACGATGACGTTCCAGCGGCAACATAGCTTTCTCCTGAAGTACATAATCAGATTACCTTTCCCTTGCGTAGGGCGTTGAGACCTCCGGAATATCCGGCGAAGGCGACCTTTTTGTCGCCGGCCAATGTGACAGCGTACGCATTTTGGCGTCATATCCGGCAGCGGTTTCGCTCTCTCGCCCGTTATTCAGGCATAAACAAAAACAAACAAAAATAAATGCAATATTGCCTTTGCGCCCGTTTATGCCCGTTTACGCCCGTTCATCAAGGGCATCGCTCATTTCTCGTCTGCTAATTAAAAGCAAATGAAAATAAAAAAATGCTAATTTGATCACGTTATTTTCATTTGATGCGTTTTTAAATGGATTTAAGCCGTTTAAGAGCATTAAATGAAAGCAACTAAAAACAAAGAGCAGGATAAAACCATGAATGAAACAACCCGTCGTTTTGCACGTTTAGTCGACCTGAGCGCAGTCCAGGCCACCAGTACCGAAGTGGACGTTCGCGCCTGCGCCGAGCTGGCAGCCCGATACAACATTATTTCCGTCCACGTTCTGCCCTGCTGGACGCGTTTTCTCAGTACGTTGCTGCCGCAGCAGGGGACGGGAGAGGTGATGATTGGCGGGCCGGTCGGCTTTCCCGGCGGCGGGCATGCGACTGACACCAAGGTTCAGGAAGTGCGGCAGCTGATTGCCGATGGCGCCCGCGAAGTGGATATGGTGGTGAATATCGGCAAAGTGTTATCCGGCGATTATGACTATGTGCGCGAAGATTTGCGCCGTGTGGTGGACGCCGCCGCGCCGGTACCGGCGAAGGTGATCCTCGAAACGCACTATCTCAATGAGGAGCAGATCCGCCGCGTGTGCGATATCGCCGTAGAGGTGGGGATGAAGTGGGTCAAAACCTCCACCGGCTGGGCGCCGACCGGCGCGACGGTGGAAAAAGTCAGCATTATTGCCGACCAGCTTAAAGGACGAATCGATATCAAAGGCGCCGGGGGGATTCGCGATCTGGCAACGGTGCGCGCCCTGTACCAGCTTGGCGTCCGCCGCTTTGGCATGAGCCATGGCGCGGTCACAAAGGTGCTGGCTGAACTGGAGCAGCACCCGGAACGCTTTCCCGAGCTGAACGCCGATTAAACTGAGAGACCGCGGGCCTGATGGCCCGCCTTAAGACGTCACCGGAGTCAGTGATGAAAGATAAAATACTCACGATTGATGTTGGCACTGGCAGTACCCGCGCCGCTCTTTTGCGCGTTGACGGCACGATGGTCGGCTTTGCGCAAAGAGAGTATGAACAGACCACGCCGCGTGCGGGTTGGTCAGAACAGGCCCCGTCTTTATGGTGGCAGGCCGCCTGCGACTGCATACGCGAGGTGCTTTACCGCTATCCTGAAACGGCTGCGCAGATTGCGGTTATTGGCGCCTGCGGGCAGATGCACGGCACCGTCCTGCTGGACGATCGCGGCGAGCTGGTGGAGGACAGGGCGCTGCTGTGGAATGACAAGCGCAGCCAGCCGCAGGTGGAAGCTTTTACCGCGCGCGAAGGGCGGGAAACGTGGCTGGCGCATTTAAATAATCCGCCCGCGGCGGCCTGGCCCGCTTTCAAATTAGCCTGGTGGCGTGAACATTATCCGGAGCGCTGGCCAAAGCTCGCCAAGGTATTGATGCCGAAGGACTATATTAATTTCATGCTGACCGGCGCTCTGGCGACCGACTATAGCGAGGCGTCCTGCTATTTCCTGATGGACAGCGAAACCCGCGCCTGGTCTTCGCAAGCCTGCGAAACGTTTGGCCTGCGGGTCGATCAGCTACCGGACCTCAAACTTTCCAGCGATATTATCGGCCAGGTAACCCCGCGCGCCGCCGGCCTGACGGGCCTGCCGCCAGGGATCCCGGTGGTTGCCGGTACGTCGGACATGGCGGCCTCTCTGCTGGGCTCGGGAGTATATGAGCCGGGGATGGCGTCCGACTCCACCGGCACGTCGACGCTGATCACCGTGGTGTCGCCGCGGCCGTTACGCCACCCGCTGGTCAATAACCTTCATCTGGCTAACGCGGCCTGGGGCGGATTTACGATTCTCGACGCCGGCGGCGATGCCGTCCGCTGGGCGCGGCTGGCGCTTGCCGATAACCAGATTACCCACCCGCAGCTTTTGCAGGAAGCGGCGGCGGTGCCGGCCGGTGCGGAAGGGCTGCTCTTTCTTCCCTATCTGACGGGAGAGCGTCTGGCCGAACACACGAACTCGCGGGCGCAGTTCTTCGGCCTGCAGCGCAAGCATCGCCGCGGTCATTTATTCCGCGCGGTCCTGGAAGGGGTGGCCTTTGCGTCCTGGCGCAATCTGCGCCAGCTGCAGGCGTGCGGGCAATATCCGCAACAAATGATCGCTTCCGGCGGCGGCGCGCGCAGCCCGCTGTGGCTTGAAATCAAAGCCGCGGCGTACAATCTTCCGATATTATCTACGCGCAATCAGGAGAATGGCGTCACCGGATGCGGTATTATCGCCGGGGTTGGCGCGGGGCTGTACGCGGATTTTGCCAGCGGCGTGAGGCAGACGGTGCAGTTCGATAAGCTGATTTCGCCGGATCCCCGTCTGCGGGATTATTACCACGCCTGCAGCGAGCTTTTTGATACGCTCTACCGACAATCCGTCGCCTTATACGACAGGCTGGATGCCCTGAGCGCAGGACCCGACTGATAAGCAACGGTAAGCCAGCGCCGCGTCGCGCGTAACGTGCCGTAAATAAGAGAGAGGCAGAATGTTTGCAGAAGAAAGACAGGAGAAGTTGCTCAGTATTCTCAGGGAAAAACGCAAAGTGGCTGTTTCTGAGATGTGTGACGTCTTTAATGTATCTGGCGCCACCATTCGTGCCGATCTCCGCCAGCTGGAAGAGGAGGGACTGCTGACCCGTACCCACGGCGGCGCCGTTCTTCGCACGCGGGCGAGCTTTGAACAGGCGTCGGACGCGCGTGAAATTGTCAACCTCAGCGCGAAAGAGCGGATCGGCCAGCGCGCAGCGGCGCTGGTTGAGGATGGCGACATTATCGTGCTGGATACCGGCACGACGACCCTGCATATCGCGCGCAATATTCGCGACCGACAAAACGTCACGGTGGTCACCAACGATTACCAAATCGCCCGCGAGCTGGAAGCCAGCCCCTCGATTCAAACCATTCTGCTGGGCGGGATCGTGAAGAAGGGGTACCACTGCGTGGTGGCGATCAACGGACGCTCCATTCTTGATACCCTGAACGTCGATAAAGCGTTTATGGGCGCCAATTCGCTGTCGCTGAAACACGGCGCCTGCGTGGCCGATATCATGCTGGCAGAAACGAAACGCGGCATGGTTGAACACGCCAGCCAGGTGATTATCGTCTGCGACTACAGCAAGCTGAATAATACCTCGCTTGCCCAGTTTACCGCCGCGGATCGTATTGATACCGTGGTGGTCGATCGTCTGCCCGATGACGTTCAGGCGTATCGTAATGCCGGTATTCAGGTGATCTCCCTGGATGAAGAGGCGCACCTCTAGCGTTCTGTTCCGGCAGCGGCGCACCGATCCGGAGTACTACGGTAAAGGGCTCGGTATTGCGCCGCGTATCAACCCGGCGCTGGAGAAAGTGACGGCTTCTCCCGAATATAGCGCAATTAAAGCGCGCTGGATTAAAGCGTCGTTGATAGTGGCGTACAGGAAAGATACCCCCGAAGGGTATAACCCCTCAAACGTTCCTCTATGCCATTAGGGATCATCGGCTTATCCGTCAACGAACAAACGGGTCGCTGGTTTCCCTCATTTTTAAAAGTTTTCAATACATTATGCGCGTAGCTAATATAATTCTTAGTACCCGCACATTTAAAATGTAACGCGAAACTTCTGAAAAACATGTCCAATGAAATAAAAAGTGGATTTTATTTCAATCTTTATGTCAGAATCGCGTTATGACAGTAAAAACCATATTTTATATATTGTCATTATGCAAGCCATAATGAGCGGATACTACCGAACGCTACAGAAATAACATTCTGAGGCGTTGTCTGATTATTCGCATGGAGAATTATCGTGATGCTATCCTGTCTTAAAAACCTCGCTGGTGATTATATAGGATATAAATCATATGGCAGGAAGAATAAATGAGTTCGATGACAAATAGCCTGGAAAGATTAAGGAAGGAAAAGGAGAAAATAAAGCGACAGCGGCGTGAGTTTAAAATAAAATTCGTGTGCTTATATGTCTCAATATTGTCACATCTAAAAGCAAATCCTGATAATAAAGTTACCAAGGGTTCTTTTGGCGATGCCAAAAAAATCACCGTGGCAAACGATGGTTTCTTTTTTGATATTAGTTTCAAATATGACTACGCAAGAAATAAAGTGCGGATTATTGTATCTGAAGAAAGCCTGTCGCTGAAAGTCAGGCTCACCCTGCGGCTGACGGCATCAAAAGCGAAATGGCGCATTGTAAAAATATCGCATAAAAAGTTTAAGTATATTTTTAGAGTCATGAAGCCACAGCTGATTGAGGAGCTTATCGTCTTTTTGATCCGCTATCTGTAGATATCTCCTCTCCGTCAATGGGCCAATGAGCCGGGATGCTCGCTTCGATCGTTCTTCCGGCTGCAGGTTGGAATATTCCCTGCCGCGAGTTCCCCCTGGTTTGAGTCGTTGAGAATGTCATTAAACGGCATTACTCAATAAAGCCCCCATTAATGCTGTTTTTTCCCGCTTTTACCCCTTTTATCGCCCGGGTTTTCTGGCGGGATGAAGTTGCCAGGGTGATTTCTTAACTCATTGTAAACAAATGAAAAAGTATCATTTTTGTCATGAATGCCTCTGTCAATCACATTTCCTCTCTCGCCAACTTTAAATCTGTAAAAGTAGACGTTTGTCGACTTTTCATCTAAAAAGTTGGGGGAAGGGACTAGACAGGACCATTATTAGGTTATCAAATGGTTAAATTACGTCACATTAAATGTGAATGATTGGCCTTGTGTATAAAAGGCCAACACGCTTTCCGCTGCGTTAAAGCGCTGCGGACATCTTTGGGAGAAGTTATGCATTCCTCTGTTAATAAAAATGAAACTCGGACCTTTTTTGGTCATCCTTACCCCCTCGGTTCGCTGTTTTTCACCGAAATGTGGGAACGGTTCTCGTTTTACGGTATTCGACCATTACTGATCCTGTTTATGGCGGCCACCGTCTATGACGGCGGGATGGGGCTGGCGCGCGAGAACGCGTCGGCCATTGTCGGGATCTTTGCCGGGACCATGTATCTTGCCGCGCTGCCCGGCGGCTGGCTGGCGGATAACTGGCTCGGGCAACAAAAGGCGGTCTGGTACGGCTCGATTCTGATCGCCCTCGGCCATCTCTCCATCGCGCTGTCGGCGGTGATGGGGGATAGCCTGTTCTTTATCGGCCTGATGTTTATCGTGCTCGGTTCCGGCCTGTTCAAAACCTGTATTTCGGTGATGGTCGGTACGCTGTACAAGAAAGGCGATGCGCGCCGCGACGGCGGCTTCTCGCTGTTCTATATGGGCATCAACATGGGGTCGTTTATCGCCCCGCTGATCTCCGGCTGGCTGATTAAATCTCACGGCTGGCACTGGGGCTTCGGCATCGGCGGTATCGGGATGCTGGTGGCGCTGATTATCTTCCGCGTCTTTGCCGTTCCGGCGATGAAACGCTACGACAGCGAAGTCGGCCTCGACTCCACCTGGAACAGCCCGGTAGTGAAACGAAACGGCGTCGGCGCATGGCTGCTGGCGCTGACGGTCGGCGTGGCGGTTATCATCGCGTTGATTGCCCAGGGCGTTATCGTGATTAACCCGGTGGCGGTCGCCAGCGTGCTGGTCTACGTGATTGCGGCGTCGGTGGTGCTCTATTTTATCTACCTGTTCGTCTTCGCCGGACTGAGCCGCAAAGAGCGCGCCCGCCTGCTGGTATGCTTTATCCTGCTCATCTCCGCCGCTTTTTTCTGGTCGGCGTTTGAGCAGAAACCGACCTCGTTTAACCTGTTCGCTAACGACTATACCAACCGTATGCTCGGCTCCTTCGAGATCCCGGCGGTGTGGTTCCAGTCGATCAACGCCCTGTTTATTATTTTGCTGGCGCCGGTATTCAGCTGGGCATGGCCTGCGCTGGCGCGCAAAAACGTCCGTCCGAGCAGTATCACTAAGTTTGTTATCGGTATTTTATGCGCGGCGGCGGGCTTTGGCCTGATGATGCTGGCGGCGCAAAACGTCCTGAGCAACAACGGCGCGGGCGTTTCGCCGATGTGGCTGGTGGGCAGTATTCTGATGCTGACGCTGGGGGAGCTGTGCCTTAGCCCGATTGGCCTGGCGACCATGACCCTGCTGGCGCCGGAAAGAATGCGCGGCCAGATGATGGGGCTGTGGTTCTGCGCCAGCGCCCTGGGTAACCTGGCGGCGGGCCTGATTGGCGGCCACGTGAAGGCCGATCAGCTGGATATGCTGCCTGACCTGTTCGCACGCTGCTCCATTGCGCTGCTGATCTGCGCCGCGGTGCTGTGCCTGCTGATTGTTCCGGTTCGCCGGATGCTGGAAAACACCCGCAGCGACAAGCCGCAGGAGCCCGCGGCTAACGCGTAATCCCGCAAAAACCCGGCGCGTTCTGCGCCGGGTTTATCCCTTAACGGTAAACAATACCGCCATCGATCAGAATCGACTGACCGGTAACATAATCGGAGTCCGGGCCTGCCAGATAAGAGACAAGGCTTGCCACATCGTCCGGCGTTTCGGCGCGGCCAAGGGCGATGCCTTCCACGTATTTTTTATAGGTTTCGCCCACCGGCGCACCGGTAATGTCGGCGAAGCGCTTATCGATCTCGGTCCACATTCCGGTTCCCACAATCCCCGGACAGTAGGCGTTAACCGTGATGCCGCGGCTGGCGTACTCTTTCGCCGCTGCCTGCGTCAGGGCGCGTACGGCAAATTTGGTGGCGGAATAGACGCCCAGCAGCGCGAAACCATCATGACCGGCGATAGAGCAGGCGTTGATGATTTTCCCTTTCTGCTGACGATCGATGAATTTTTTCGCCGCCGCCTGAATGCCCCACAGGGTTCCCTGAACGTTGATGCGCATGATGCGGTCCACTTCTTCAGGCGTCACATCGGCCAGCGCCTGAACCTGGGCGATCCCGGCGTTGTTCACGATAATATCAAAGCCGCCGAGCTGTTTTTCCGCTTCATCAATGGCGGCGTACACCTGCGCGCGGTCGGCGATGTTAGCGACGAAGGTGGCCGCTTTGCGCCCCAGCGCTTCCACTTCGGCGGCGACGGCGGCAATCCCTTCCGGGTTCACGTCGACCAGCATCAGCGACGCGCCGTCTTTAGCCAGACGCAACGCGATACCGCGACCAATGCCCTGACCGGCGCCGGTCACCAGCGCAACTTTATTTTCGATAGCCATGTCTGTACTCACCTTGTACTGATTAATAAACCAGGGAGGCCCGCGGCCGATGTCGTCGTAGCCGCTGCGGCGAATGGCACTACTCTATCGGGCGCAATAAGCGTGGCCTACCCCCCTGATGGGGGGGATAATGAGCGTACGGACTGGATTTAAGGAGTAATCGCGGTATGGCTTTTTTACCCTCGGCGGATGATTCACTGACAGCGTTTGTTCATCAGGAACCTTTACGTTTCACCGGGACGCTGCCGCTTATCTCCACGCGCTTTACGCCGCCCCGTACGCCGGAAAGCCTGCTGTCGCGGGAGCGCCTGCTGCAGCGCCTCGACGGCGCCGTCTCCCGCCGTTTAACCCTGCTGCGCGCGCCCGCCGGGTTTGGCAAAACCACCCTGCTGGCGCAGTGGTACCGGCACCGCCTTCGACAAGGGGATGCGCTGGCCTGGCTGAGCCTTGAAGAGGAAGACAACGCGCCGCTGCTGTTTATGCGCTATCTACAGGAGGCGCTGCGGCCGCTGTGGCAGGGGTGGAACCCGTCGTTTCTGCATCTGTTACAAGGCGAGCTTCCGGCCGAGCTCCCCCTGTTCTTTGCTGAACTCGTTAATCAGCTTAATCAGTGCCCGCACCCGCTGTACCTGATCCTCGACGACTATCAGTGCATCAGCGACCCGGCGATTCATCAGGGAATGAGCTGGCTGCTGCACCATGCGCCGCCGGCGCTGCATCTGCTTATCGGTAGCCGTAGTCAGCCGCCTTTAGCCCTGAGCCGTCTGCATATGCAGGATCAGCTGCTGGAGGTCGATGACCCGGAACTGCGCTTTAACCCCAGCGAAGCCCGCGCTTATTTCGCTGGCGCGTCGGGGCTGGATCAGCAGGCGATCCCCCGGCTTATCGCGCTCACACAAGGGTGGGTCGCGGGAATGAAAATGGCCGCGCTCTCCCCGGACGCGTCTACGGCGATGGGCTTCGGCGCCGGCTCGCGGTCAATCTCCCGCTATCTGGATGAAGTGATTTTCGCGCCGCTGCCGCCCGAAGTATTCGACTTCCTGCTGCATACCTCCGTGCTTAATCGCCTGCATCCGGATCTGTGCGATGCCGTCTGCGGCCGCCATAACGGCGGCGAGATGCTGAGGTGGATAGCGCAGCACAATCTGTTTCTTTCCGCGCTGGACGACAGCGGCCGCTGGTTTCGCTATCACCCGCTGATGCGCGACGCGCTGCTGCATCGCCTGCGCCACGGCGGGGATATTGATATTCGCCAGCTGCACGATCGCGCCAGCGCCTGGTTCGCCTCGCAGCAGCTGTGGGCCGAGGCGATACGTCATGCGCTGGCCGCCGGAAAATCGGCGGCCAGGGATGCGGAAGCGGGCGCGCAGTCTCTGGCGGAGGAGGGGGATATCGATACCCTGGTGCAGTGGATACGCTACCTGCCAGCCAATCTCGACCCGTCGCGCATCGAGCTTCAGCTTAACCTGGCCTGGGCGTTAGCCCACCGCTTCCGGTTTAGCGACGCTCGCCAGCTGCTCGACGCCATTGAGACGCAATCGGCGGCGCATGGCGGGGCGCTGGCCCACAGCTCGTGGGTGAAGCTGCGGGTCGTTCGCGCGATCTGCGAAGCCTTTGCCGACAATATTGCCCGCAGTATCGCTATTGTCGAACCGCTGCTGCGCGAGGTGCCCTGCGGCGATATCTGGGTTGATGGCCTGGTGTGCAACATCCTCAGCTACTGCCATCTTGCGGACTCCCGGCCGCAGCAGGCGCTGGAGGTACAGCAGCGGGTATCCGGCGTCAGCGTTGCTAACCGCAACCTGTTCGTGACGGTCTACCGGGCCTTTGTCATGGCGCAGAGCTATTTGCGCCAGGGGAATCTCGCCGAAGCGGAACGTCAGGCAGCGGGGGCGCTGCGCTATGCGGAGCAGCATACCGGCGAGAACGCCAGCAGCGGCGCTACCCTGGCGCCCATTCTCGCCGAGATCGCCTGGGAGCAGGGGAAGGGCGAGCAGGCGCAAAGCCTGCTGGTTCCGCGTCTGGAGACCATCGACAACTTCTGTCCGCCCGACGGCCTTAGCCGCGGCTATATCATCCTGGCCCGTCAGGCCCGTGAAATGGGGAGACTGGCGGAAGCCGAATCACTATTACTGCATGCCGAAGGGCTGGCGGCCCAGCGCGGCTGGCTGCGGGCGCAGGCTCCGCTGCTGGCGGAGCGGATTGCCGTTGCCCTTCACGCGGGCGACAAACTGGCCGCCGACGCGCTGCTGCTTCGCCTGCAGACCCTTAACCAGACGGAGGCTGCCGGCGGATATATCGCGCTCAGCCAGAGCCGTCTCCTTATCGCCGCCGGCGAACCGCAGGCCGCCGCCCGGCTGTTGGATACGCTGGCCGGCGTGCGGGAAACCAGCGGCGAGTGGCTGTTCGCCGTGCGTTTGCGGCTCAAACAGGCGCTTGCCCTCTGGCGTGCCGGCGAGCGGGAGCAGGCGATGGCTGTCTGCCGACCGGCGCTTGCGCGCGCGCTGCGTCAGGGGCTGTGGCGCAGCCTGCTGGAGGGGAGGGAAGAGATGGCTGCGCTGCTGGCGGAGATGCACAAGCGCGGCGCGGCGGATGATGCGCTGACCGCCGATATCGTCGCTTTGCTGTCCCGCTTCGCCGCCGCCGGTATCGTGATTGATACGGCGCGTCCGCAGCCGCCCGCGCTGCGGCTGACTGAACGGGAGCAGCAGACCCTGCGTTTGATTGCCAACGGCCATTCCAACAAGGGCGTCGCGCGCGAGCTGGGCATTTCGGCGGAAACCGTCAAATGGCACCTTAAGCAGCTGTATGAAAAGCTGCAGGTGAAGGGGCGCATCCAGGCGGTAAACCAGGCGCGCGAATGGCGCCTGTTAAGCTAGCGCGATGGGGCGTTCTCGCTCAGCGCCGGGCCGCGATAATCGCCGCCCAGCGCTTTAATCAAGGTGATATCGGTACTGAGCCGCTGGGCCTGGATATCCAGCAGCAAAAGCTGCTGCGCGATGGCCGGGCGACGCGCCTCCTGCGCCGCATAGTAGCTGACCAGCCCGCGCTGATGGTGCGCGCTGGCGCTGCGGGTGGTCACCATCGCCGCCGTCACTTTCTGCTGCTGCAGGGCGGCCTGCTGGTTCAAATCGTTCAGCTGGCTCGAGCTAATCGCCACGTCGCGCACCGCGTCCAGCACCGCCTGGTTGTACTGCTTAATCAAAATATTGCTCGCCGTACGCGTCGATTTCAGGTTGGCGTTTAAGCGCCCGCCGTCAAACAGCGGTAAATAGAGCCCCGGCAGTATATTGATCTGCTGGAATGAGGACTTAAACAGATCGCCGACGCTCAGCGCGTTGTAGCCCCAGAAGGCCTTGATATCAAAGTGCGGGTAAAAGGCCGCTTTTGCCGCGTCCACCTGGCTCATGGAAGCGCTAACGTAGCCGCGCAGCGCCTGCAGGTCCGGGCGGCGGGCCAGCAGCTCAAACGAGAGCGAGTCCGGGAGCGTTTCCTGCAGCGTCGGCAGCGCCACGGGGTGAATCTCCGGCATGCTATGCGCATCGGCGCCGATCAGCGCCCGCAGGGTTTCCCGGTACTGCGTCAGCGTCCCCTGCGCCGTAATCACCTGCTGCTGCGCCGCCAGCAGCTCCGCCTGGGCATTGGCGACATCGACGCTATCCTCGACGCCGCGCGCGGTACGATGCTCGTGCGCCTGCACCGAGAGGCGGGCGATAGCCTCCAGCTGGTTGAGTAATTCGATTTTCTGAAAAGTTGCCTGCATCGCGAAATAGAGCTGAGCCACGCTGCTGGCGAGATCCAGCTCGATACCGGCGGTCTCCGCCTGGCGGGCATTCTTTTCGCCAATCGCGGCGGCGACGCGGGCGCGGTCGGCGCCCCATAAATCGATATTCAGCGTCGCTCCGACGCCGACTGTATTCAGCGTGTACCAGGGGCCGTTTTTATCCACCGGCAGGGAGAAGGAGTAGGGCCAGGTAAACTGTTTATTGGTCACCCGCAGGCGGTTTTGCGCCGCCACGGCGGTGGCCTGAATGCCCATTGCCGACTGCGCCAGCTCAACCGTGGACTGCGATTGCGAAATACGCAGCCGCGCCGCCTGCATAGTAGGAGAGTTCTGCAGCGCGCGATTAACCAGCATATTGAGCTGGGGATCCTGATAGCCTTCCCACCACCGCGCCGTCGGCCAGCCGCTGTTCGCCAGGTGGATCACCTTCGCCAGCTCGGCCTGCTGCGGGTTGACCAGCGGTACCTGGCCAGGATCGTCCTGAATTAACGCGCAGCCGGCTAATTGCGTGAGGGCGAAGGCAAGCGCCAGGGAGCGCCAGACGCGCGGAAGAGGAGTGGTTTTCGTCATGATCGGGTTGCCTGTCGCGGAATAACGGAAGACGCAAGCGGCCACGTGGGCAGCGCGGCCAGCGCATTGACCAGCGGCGCGCCGAACGGATTCGCCGGATCCGGCTGCGGCGCCTGAACGCGCTCAACGGTATTTTGCTGCGCATCGATATCGCTGGCGTAGGCTTCAAGCCGCCGGGCGCAGCGGGCTAAAAAAGTATCTTCCGGCGCGGCGTAGAGGCGATAGCCTTCGCTGAGGCGCAGGATCTCCTCTGCCTGACGAAAGGTTGCCCGCGCCGGCCAGCTTTTGGCTTCCGGCCACGGGTGCGCATAGGTTCCCAGCGGCTCGGCGGCCACCCGGTTGATTAAGGTTTCGCTCTCGGTCAGCGCGGCAAACAGCGGTACCTGCTGAACTTCATCGTCGCGGGCGGCGAGGGTTTGCGCCAGCTGGCGATACAGCTGGGCCAGACGCGCTTTCAGCTGCGGCGCTTCGCTATCGGGCCATAAATAGAGATGAACAATGGAGGAAACCAGCACGCCGAGCAGGATGCCGATAACCCGGTCGCGCAGCTCGGTAAGGTTGCTGAGCGGACCAAACCAGCTCAGGAACGCCAGCGCGAAGGTAAAGCCTATCTGAATGCCGGCGTAGGCGATGCGCTCCGATCCCGCCGCAATCCACGCCGCCAGCGCGAAGACCGGCAGGGTCATCGCCAGCAGGCCGCTCAGCGAATCGGTCCAGGGCTGCACAAAGACGATCAGAAGCAGCGCAATCAGCGTGGCCAGCAGCGCGCCGCCGATGCGTAGCCACGTTTTCTGCATGGTGGCGCCCAGGCCCGGCTGGGCGACGATCACGCAGCTCAGCATGATGGTGTGGATGCCCTGCCAGTCGGCGGCGGTGTAAAAAACGTAGCACAGCAGCGTCGCCAGCAGCGTTTTCAGGGCAAAGTGCAGATAGGCCGGATTGGACCACGCGTCCGGCAAAAGCAGCGGCGCTTTTTCCACTTCGCCCTGCGGCAGCGGGATGGTTTCGCCGCGCGCCAGCCGCGCCAGAACCTCGGCGATCTCCTGCAAAATGGTGCTGTTGGCTCCGTCGCGCGGGACAATCAGCGGCTGGACCTCCGCCGCCGCGGGCAGATTATCCGCCAGCGCGTTAAGCTGGCTGGCTATCCGCCGACGCGCATCGGGATGGTCGTCGCCCGGCAGGAGCAGCGCCGTCAAATGAGAGCAGCTCAGCGCGGCGGCCATCAGCGACTGCCAGGCCTGCGGGCTGGCGGCAATCTCCGGCGTGGCGCGTGCGGCCTGCTGATACAGGGACCGCAGTTGGTTAAACTGCCCGGCAATCTCGGTAACGGTGGGCGGCGGCGTGCCATCGTCCGGCTGGCTCAGGCGCCGCGCCGTCTGGCGGAGCATCACCACCAGCCGGGCTTTAAACTGATAGCCGGGAAAGGCCTGCTGGAAACAGGCGTTGACCAGCAGGGTCACCAGAATCGCGGTGTTGATCGCCACCCATAGCCACAGCAGCAGGCGCACCAGAATTTCGCTCTGGCTGGTCATCGACGGGAAGGTCTGGGCGTAGATGACCGCCAGCGCCACCACGAAAAACGCCAGCCCGAGCTTGCCGAGCACCCGCATCAGGTAAATGGCGCAGAAGAACAGGATCACCGAGGCGACCAGGCGGATCAGCGGATAGTCATAGGTCCATTTGATAATCAGCAGCACGCCGCCCAGCGCGACGCTGACGGTCACCACGAAAACCACGCTTACCAGTTTGATCATCAGGACGTTCGGCTGGCTGACGTAAAACACCACGATCAGCGCGACGGCGAGGAAGGGAATATGCAGCGTCATAAACAGCACAATCAGCACCGCGCAGCTGAGCGTCAGGCGCAGGGTGTAGTTCGCCCGCCCCGGCGCATCGCGGAGTTCCCGGGTCAGAAAGGGCCACAAGCTCTGCATGCCGTCTCCTTATTGCGGCTGCAGAACGGCGCTGGCGGAGGCGCCCATACGAAACAGGTTCGGGTCGGGGTCTTTAACGGCGATTTTGACCGGGAAGCGCTGGGAGACGTGGACCCAGTTGATACTCTTCTGGATAACCGGCAGGCCTTCAATCACGCTGCCGCCGTCGGGCAGAACGCCGGTGCCGACCGAGTCGACTACGCCCTCGAAGGCGCGACTGTGGTTGGTCATCACGGTGATTCTGGCCGGAACGCCGGGCCGCACGTTTTTTAAATCGGTTTCGCGGAAGTTCGCCACCACGTACCAGTGGTCGTCATCAAGCAGGGTAAAGACCGGCTTCAGGGCCGAGGCGTACTGGCCGATCGTGGTTTTTAGCGCCACCACCACGCCGTTAAACGGCGCGCGGACTTCGGTAAATTCGAGGTGCAGCTCGGCCAGCGCAATTTGCGCGAGGATGCCCGCCCGCTGCGCCACCATGGCATCGACGCCGGTCACGGCGGCGGAAGCCTGTTTGGCCTGCAGCAGGGTGGCTTCCAGCTCGGCGCGCGCCGCTTTTTCTGCCGTTCGCGCCTGATCAAGATCCTCCTGGGAGGCAAACCCTTGCGGTACCAGCGGCTCAAGGCGAATGCGTGAAGAGGTGGTCTGCTTAACCAGCGCCTTAGCCCGTTCAACGGCGGCGCTGACCGACTGCGCGTTATATTCCTGCGCTTTAATCGTGCGCTGGGTCAGCATAATCTGCGCATCAAGCGTGGTCAGCCGCGCTTTGGCATCATCAAGCATCGCCTGGTAGGGGCGCGGGTCGATGCGGAACAGCAGGTCGCCTTTTTTTACCCGCTGATTGTCGCGAATCGGCATCTCGACTATCCGCCCGCTCACTTCCGGCACCACGTCGATGGTGTCGGCATACACATAGGCATCGTTGGTTTCCGGCGAGGTTTGCAGCTGCCAGATAACCAGAATCAGCGCCACGATAGCGGCGAGAACGAGCGCCAGCAGGGGCCATTTTTTGCGGATAACGCTTGAGCGGGATGAGGTCATAGGTATCTAGTTTACGAAGAGCAGGAACCACAGAATCGTGGCGAACAGGAACATCAGCGCCAGATAGCTGAAGACCAGCGGAGAAAATCGCGACTGCCATCCTTTACGCACAATCAGGATATGGCAGGGAATAAGTAACAGCGCAGCGCCTGTTAAGCAGAAAAACCAGCCCGGGAATGCGGCGCCTAATACCGGAATCGCCGGGGATAATGAGCAGCCGGAGAGCGTAAATAGCAAGAATAAGAGCGTAGGGCGCGGCAGCTTTACAATGCGATTCAAGACTGAATACCTGAGTGCTCGGGTTAAGGTGAAATGAGTGTAATCTCCCTACCGGGGAAATAAAAGATAGATATAACCGAAGCGTCTGTATTTCATCGATAAACAGAACATTTTCTTTGGATAACGAGTGCATAGAAAATCATTCATTCTGCATTAATGGCGTGAGGCCGCTGGAATATAAATTTCGCCCGTCGCCGATAGTCAGCGGTTGTTGGCAGGGCTATGCTTAGAGCCAAAGCTAAAAAAATAGTCAGAACTGAGGCAATGTCATGGATAAAGAACTACTGGAAGCGGGCTATCGCGCCTATACCGGCGAGAAAATCGATGTCTATTTTAACACCGATATCTGTCAGCACTCGGGTAACTGCGTGCGCGGTAGCGCGAAGCTTTTCAACCTGAAACGCAAACCGTGGATCGTCCCGGATGAAGTGGACGTGGCCACGGTGGTTAAGGTTATTGATACCTGCCCGAGCGGCGCACTAAAGTATCGCCAAAAATAAGCGAGGAAATGATGGAAATACTGGAAGGTCATAACAAGTTTTACGTCAATGACGCCGACGGGAAGCAGGTGGCGGAAATTGTTTTTGTGCCCACGGGCGAGCACCTCAGCATTATTGAACACACCGACGTCGACCCCAGCCTGAAAGGCCAGGGGGTGGGAAAAAAGCTGGTGGCGAAAGTGGTGGAAAAAATGCGCGGTGAGCAGCGTAAAATTATTCCGCTGTGCTCGTTTGCCAAACATGAATTTGATAATACTCGCGAGTACGACGATATTCGCGCCTGAATAAATGCGCCAGCATGCTGGCGCAACCACGTTTAATAAGGCAACGGTGAATTTAATGCCACTGAGTCGCTGCCTGAACAGATAGCCGTTAAATTGCGAACGTTCCCCGCCCCCTACCTCAGCTGCTCCAGAAACAGCAGGGCGGCTATGGCGACCATTATCACCCCGGAAGCGATGCTGACCTTTTGCGCGATTTGGGGCCGGGTCGCTAACAGCGCTTTGGCGCCGTAGCCGACAAGTAAATAGACCAGCGTGCAGGTTACCAGATGAATACCGCCTAGCGCCGACATCTGCTGGGCTAGCGACCAGCTTCCCCGTGGGTCGGTAAACTGCGGCAGCAGGGCCAGAAACAGAAGAAAGACTTTTGGATTCAGGCCGCTAATGCATAACCCCTTAATCGCCCAGCGATTCCAGCTGCCCGCGCTGTGCTGCTGTGCACCTGGCGTTGGCGGATGGCGCAAAATAGCGATCCCCAGCCACATCAGATAGCCTGCGCCCAGCAGCGTGAGCGTCGACAGCGCCAGCGGATGATTGGCGATTAACACGCCGATTCCGGCGACGACGATCAGCGTGGCCAGCAGGTGGCCAGACATGAGCCCGGCGACGGCGGGTATCACGCGCCGTCCGTTGATCCCCGCGCTGATGGTATAGGCCCAGTCAGCGCCCGGCGTGATGATCAGCAGAAAGGAGACCAGCCAAAAGCTGGCGATAAAGCTCATTTCCATGGACGGCCCGCCTCTGCGTGCTGACAACAATTTTCCATCATTTTCCCTCGTTAAGCGGCGGTTGTTTGAGGGAAAGAATATCGAGTTTATTGCGCAATGAGCTTTCAATGTTATGCTTTAAGGCGTTCTTCTGAGGGAAAATCTTCTAAATGGATAGCATCGATCGAAAAATTCTTGCTGAGCTACAGGCTGACGGGCGGCTGTCGATAACCGAGCTGGCCGAGCGGGTGAATCTTAGCCTTTCGCCCTGTCATCGACGGCTGCGGACGCTGGAGCAGGAAGGCGTGATTACCGGCTATCGGGCGAATCTGGATCCGGCCAAAATGGGCTTTAACTTTTTGGCGATCGTCTTCGCGACGCTAAAAGAGGGCGATAAGAAAGCGGTAAGCGCGTTTGAGGAGGCGGTGGAAGAGATACCGCAAATCGTGCTGGCGCAGCGCCTGTTTGGCGATCCGGACTACCTGATGCACGTGGTAACCCGCGATCTCCCGGCGTTCCAGAAGCTGTATGATGACAAACTCTCGGCAATGCCCGGCGTGCAGCACCTGCGGTCGACGCTGGTGATGAAAACGGTTGTGCAGGATCGCCCGTTTCCGCTCGGTAAGGGGTGATTATGCCACTCTGCGCTCAGCTCCCCGGTCGCGGCTAACGCCTTACCGGGGCTACGGGTTCACCGCCGTCTGCG
>OKHN01000088.1_pt1 | contig 58309 bp, 53 predicted proteins | sample 1612511 | NCBI WGS metagenome assembly OKHN01 (sample SAMN04436800, study PRJEB24849) | human gut metagenome | biome: human gut; feature: NICU; material: stool | host: Homo sapiens | place: USA: Saint Louis, MO | collected 2011-04-20
GCGTCGGTCACCGCTCCCAGTACGCTGCCGGTCTCTTTGACCGGCGAGAGAATATCGGCCCGCAGCCCGGCCATATCCAGCAGCGCCGGGCGCCAGTCGCGGCTGAAGAGATCGAGCATGCCGGTCGTTCCGGCGTTAGAAGGGTCAACCGCCAGTTCGCCGGAAAGCTTTGCCGCCAGCCAGTCGCTGATCATGGTGATGGTCGCCGCTTTGCGGTAGATATCCGGGCGATGATGGGCCAGCCACAGCAGGCGCGGCATGGCGCTCAGCGCCAGGGTCTGCCCGGACACGCCGTACACTTCGGATTCAAAACGGTCGTCGTGGATCTCTTTGAGCTCCGCCACCTCGCGGCTGGCGCGGGCGTCAACGTTGGCGCAGGCCCAGATGGCCTCGCCGTTGCGGTCGTAAAGCACGATGCCTTCACGCATCGAGCAGCAGGCCACGGACTGAATATCGGTCGCAGAGAGATGGGTGGCGGCCAGCGCCTGACGGATACACTGGCAGGCCAGCTGCCAGTTGGTGCCAAGGTCGAACTCCATCGAGCCGGGGACATTGTCCACGCTCAGGTGCTTCCATTCGGCCTGGCCGACCGCCATCTGGCGGCCCTGGAGATCGAATACGACCGCCCGAATGCTGCCGGTCCCGGCATCTAACGCTAACAGGTAACTCATGACATGCGCCTCGCTCGTGTTGCGCGGCGCAGGGCCGTTATGAGGCCAGCGTCAGCACCGCGCGTGCTGTTGTCTCTTCCGTTACCAGGCCATTAATCCGCTTGCCGATAAGGGCCGCGTAAATCGCCTGCGCTTTTTCTGTGCCCCCGGCGACGCCCACGATGGTCGGCAGCTGCGCCAGTTCATCAAGGGTGACGCCGAGCAGTTCCCGATGGATCTCCAGCCCTTCAACCGGTTTGCCGTCGGCCTGCAGGAAATAACCTAAAATGTCGCCGACCGCGCCTTTGCGGGCGTACATTAGCTGTTCGCCTTCGCTGATATAGCCGGAGCGCAGGATGGTGGCGTCCCGGCGCTGGTCAATGGCGCCGATACCTACCACCGCCGCATCCGCCGCCGTCGCGGCCAGGATCACGTCGCGGACGCTCGATTCCCGGCGCAGGATCTCTGCCACATCCGCCGATGACACCCGCAGCGGCGCGGGGATCATGCTGACGCTACAGGCGGCATCCAGCTGGCCAATGCCGGTCATATACGGGCCCACGCCGCCGGAAAGCGTCACCAGCCGAACCTGCTGGGAGCCGATAAACCCGCTCAGGTGCTGCAGGCAGCTCATGGTGGCTTCGCCAAAGCCCACCGCCAGCAGCTGTCCCGGCTCCAGCACGCCCATTAACGATTGCGCCGCGCCAATCCCCAGGCGGGTGTTCATCGGCGGGGTATTCAGCGCCGGCAGCACGCGGGCAATTTTCAGACCGAAACGCTGCTGAAGTTCGGTTTCCAGCGCCAGGCAGCCCTCATAGCGCGAATTAATCTGGACGCGGATCACCCCCGACTGGCGGCCCTTCTCCAGCAGGCGGGAGATCTTTAACCGCGGCAGCCCTAAACGCTCGCCGATGTCGTTCTGCGTCAGGCCGTCGTGGTAGTAACACCACGCCACCCGCGCCACCAGCTCCTCCTCGGCTAACGCCAGCCCGGCGTAGCGGCTCTCTTCCGTAATGCGTTTTTCGCTCATAAATTGAACTCTTATAAAAATTTAGATCATATGTTCGTTATTGCGCGGTCGGAAAATGTGAGCCGACTGGCAAAACGGATCTTTCGTTGTCCGCTGGTTTTCTTCAAACGATCGAAAGCATAAAACTGTGATCGTTGCACGGTTGTAAATATAGTTCACCGTCTACGCTTTTGAACATTATTAATTTAAAAAATCTTTTGTTCAAAATGAGGCGCGATGATGAAGCCACTGCTTGAAGCTCGCCAAATCGGCAAACAGTTCTCCGGCGTCACCGTGCTGAAGCAGATTGATTTCACGCTGCTTTCCGGCCAGGTGCACGCGCTGATGGGCGGTAACGGCGCCGGAAAATCGACGCTGATGAAGATTATCGCCGGGGTAGAGACCCCCGACAGCGGTGAGCTCATCCTCGGCGAACGTACATTTGCGCGCCTTACTCCCGCCCAGGCCCATCAGCAGGGCGTGTATCTGGTGCCGCAGGAACCGATGTTATTCCCCAATCTGACGGTGCGGGAAAATATTCTTTTTCGTCTGCCAAAGCGGGCGGATACCGAGGCCCGCCTGCAGGAAAAGCTTCAGCAGCTTAGCTGCCAGCTTAACCTTGAGGCGGCGGCCAGCACCCTGGAAGTCGCCGACCAACAAATGGTGGAGATCCTGCGCGGGCTGATGCGCGACGCGCAGATCCTGATCCTCGATGAACCCACCGCCTCATTGACGCCGGGGGAAACCGAGCGCCTGTTTCGCCAGATCCGCTCTTTGCAGGCGCTCGGCGTCGGGAGCGTGTTTATCTCGCACAAGCTGCCGGAGATCCGCCAGGTCGCCAGCCACGTCTCGGTGATGCGCGACGGCGCGGTGGTGCTGAGCGGGGAAACCACGCACTACGGCGACAATCAGCTGATCGGCGCAATGACGCCCGTCAGCCGCGATCGTGCGCTGAGCGACACGCAAAAGCTGTGGCTGGCGCTGCCGGGCAATCGCCGCACTCAGGCGCAGGATTTCCCGGTCCTTAGGGTTGAAGATCTGACCGGAGAAGGTTTTATCGATCTCAACCTGGAGATCCGCGCCGGGGAGATCGTCGGCCTCGCCGGGCTGGTCGGATCCGGGCGCACCGAATTTGCCGAAACGCTCTACGGTCTGCGACCGGCGCGCGCCGGGCGGGTATGGCTGGAAAACCGCGATATCAGCCGCGACAGTACGCGCGCCAGGCTGGCCTGCGGGCTGGTCTATCTGCCGGAGGACAGGCAGGTTTCCGGGCTGTTTCTCGATGCGCCGGTGCGCTGGAACACGGTGATGTTTAACCAGCCGTCGCTGTGGCAGCAGAACAGGCGCGAAGCGGCGGTGGTGGAGCGCTATCACCGGGCGCTGGGGATCAAAATGGCCGATGGCGATCGCCCGGTGCGCACGCTCTCCGGCGGTAACCAGCAGAAGGTACTGCTGGCGCGCTGCCTGGAGGCTAACCCGCTGCTGCTGATCGTCGATGAGCCGACCCGCGGCGTGGACGTTTCCGCCCGCGCCGACATCTATCAGCTGTTGAAAAGCGTCGCCGCGCAAAACGTGGCGGTATTGATGATCTCCAGCGATCTCGACGAGTTCGTTGGCCTGGCCGATCGGGTGCTGGTGATGCATCAGGGCAGGCAGAGCGGCGAGCTGGCGCAGCAGGCGGTCAGCGTTGACCGGATGATGACCCTGGCCTTCGGAGGACAGGCATGAAAACGTTATTAAAGAATCGTGAACTGAGCGCCTTTCTCGCCATCGTGGTGCTGTTTGCCGGGCTGGTGGCGCTCAACCCGGCTTATTTCAGTTTACAAACCCTGGCCATGATCTTTGCCAGCGCGCAGATCCTTTGCCTGCTGGCGCTGGGGGCAACGCTGGTGATGCTCACTCGCAATATCGACGTTTCGGTAGGCTCCACCGTCGGCCTGAGCGCTATCGCGACAGGCGTGGCGCTGAATAGCGGGTATGGCCTGATGACCGCCATCGCCTTCGCGCTGGCGATCGGCGCGCTGGCCGGCGCCTTTAACGGCCTGCTGGTGGTGGGGCTGCGCATCCCGGCGATTGTCGCCACCCTCGGCACCCTCGGGCTTTATCGCGGGGTGATGCTGCTGTGGACCGGCGGTAAGTGGATTGAAGGCTTGCCGAACAGCCTGAAGGCGCTGTCGGAACCGGCGTTCATCGGTATTTCGCCGCTGGGCTGGCTGGTGCTGGCGCTGCTGCTGGCGGGCGGCTGGATACTGTCGCGCACCGCCTTTGGCCGTGATTTTTACGCCGTCGGCGATAACCTCGCCGCGGCCCGCCAGCTCGGGGTGGCGGTGAACCGCACGCGGATGCTGGCATTTACCCTTAACGGCATGCTGGCGGCCTGCGCCGGGATTGTGTTCGCCGCGCAGATTGGCTTTGTGCCCAATCAGACCGGCAGCGGCCTGGAGATGAAGGCCATCGCCGCCTGCGTGCTCGGCGGGATTTCGCTGCTTGGCGGTACCGGCACGCTGCTGGGCGCTTTTCTCGGCGCCTTCTTCCTCACCCAAATTGACACCGTGCTGGTGCTGTTCCGTCTCCCGGCGTGGTGGAACGACTTCATCGCCGGCCTGGTGCTGCTCGGCGTACTGGTGCTCGACGGGCGTCTGCGTCAGGCGCTGGCCCGCCATCAGCGGGCGCTGAAGTACAGCCGCTTTCAGCCCGGTAATAAAGGGGGCAAGCGCGTGGCCCCGTTTCCCGAACGCAAAAACAAAGAGGTGGCGTAAATGAAGCTCAACTGGGAAAGCGCGCTGCTGGCGCTACTGGTGCTGGAGATCCTGCTGTTTGGCGCCCTGAATCCGCGCATGCTGGATCTCAATATGCTGCTGTTCAGCACCAGCGACTTTATCTGCATTGGCATCGTGGCGCTGCCGCTGACGCTGGTAATTATCAGCGGCGGGATTGATATTTCGCTCGGTTCCACCATCGGCCTGTGCGCCATCGCGCTGGGGGTGATGATGCAGGCGGGCTGGCCCATGAGCCTCGCAATCCCCCTGACGCTGCTGCTCGGCCTGCTGTGCGGGTTGCTGAACGCGGCGCTGATTCATTACACCGGCATTAGCCCGCTGGTGATTACGCTCGGCACCCTGTACCTCTACGGAGGCGGCGCGCTGCTGCTTTCTGGTATGGCCGGGGCAACCGGCTACGAAGGCATCGGTGGATTCCCGGATAGCTTTACCGCCTTCGCCAACCTGACCCTGTTCGGCCTGCCGATACCGCTGGTGCTGTTCGCCGTTATCACCTTTTTCTTCTGGCTGCTGGCCCACCGCGGGCGCTTTGGGCGGCACCTTTTTCTGCTCGGGCAGAACCCGCGCGCCGCGCGCTACGCCGCGCTTTCCGTTAACGGGATGCCCTACGCGCTGTATGGCCTGGTGGGCGTGGCGTCGGCGGTAGCGGCGTTGGTGATGGTCTCCTATTTCGGCTCGGCGCGCTCGGACTTAGGCCGCGACCTGCTGATGCCGGCGCTGACCGCCGCGGTGCTCGGCGGGGCCAATATCTACGGCGGTTCCGGCTCGATCGTCGGCACGGCGCTGGCCGCGCTGCTGGTGGGCTATTTACAACAAGGTTTGCAAATGGTCGGCATCCCCAACCAGGTGTCGAGCGCGCTGTCAGGGGCGCTGTTGGTTGTGGTGGTGATGGGGCGTTCGCTGAGCCTGCACCGTGAATGGGTGCGGATGAGCTGGCGGCGTCTTTTCTCGCGTAAAACAATCGGAGCATAAAATGAAAACAAAACTGATCGTGCTGGCGATGGCGCTGGGTATGGCATCGGCCCAGGCGGCGGACCGCATCGCTTTTATTCCTAAGCTGGTTGGCGTCGGCTTCTTTACCAGCGGCGGTAACGGCGCGAAAGAGGCGGGCAAAGCGCTCGGCGTGGACGTCACCTACGACGGCCCGACCGAACCGAGCGTCTCCGGCCAGGTGCAGCTGATCAACAACTTCGTCAACCAGGGCTACAACGCGATTATCGTCTCCGCCGTATCGCCGGACGGGCTGTGCCCGGCGCTGAAGCGGGCGATGCAGCGCGGGGTGAAGGTCCTGACCTGGGACTCCGATACCAAACCAGAGTGCCGTAGCATCTATATCAACCAGGGTACGCCGCAGCAGCTCGGCGGCCTGCTGGTGGAGATGGCGGAAAAGCAGGTGACGAAGCCTGGCGCCAAAGTGGCGTTTTTCTACTCCAGCCCGACGGTGACCGACCAGAACCAGTGGGTAAAAGAGGCGAAGGCCAAAATCGAAAAAGCTCATCCGCAGTGGGAAGTGGTGACCACGCAGTTTGGCTATAACGACGCCACCAAATCGCTGCAAACCGCCGAGGGGATCTTAAAAGCGTACCCGGATCTCGACGCCATTATCGCCCCGGACGCCAACGCGCTTCCGGCGGCTGCCCAGGCGGCAGAGAATCTCAAGCGCCAGGGCGTGGCGATTGTCGGCTTTAGTACCCCGAACGTGATGCGCCCCTACGTGGAGCGCGGCACGGTAAAAGCCTTCGGCCTGTGGGACGTGGTGCAGCAGGGCAAGATCGCGGTTAACGTCGCCGATCGTCTGCTGAAAAAGGGCGATCTTAACGTCGGCGACAGCGTTGATGTGAAAGATCTCGGCGCCCTGAAAGTCGAGCCCAACAGCGTGCAGGGCTATCAGTATGAAGCGAAAGGTAACGGCATCGTGCTGCTGCCGGAGCGGGTGGTGTTCACCAAAGAGAATATCAATAACTACGATTTCTGATGGAGGATGAGATGGCTGATTTAGACGATATCAAAGAGGGAAAAAACTTCGGCTTAGACCGTCCGCAGCAGAATACGCTCTATACGCTGAAGGGCTGCGGGTCGCTGGAGTGGGGGATGCAGTCGCGGCTGGCGCGTATCTTCAACCCGCAGAGCAACCGCACGGTGATGCTGGCGTTCGACCATGGCTATTTTCAGGGGCCGACCACCGGGCTGGAGCGTATCGATCTCTCTATTGCGCCGCTGTTCGAAGAGACCGACGTGCTGATGTGCACCCGCGGCGTGCTGCGCAGTCAGGTGCCGGCGGCGACCAACAAACCGGTGGTGCTGCGCGCTTCCGGCGGCAACTCGATCCTCAGAGAACTTTCCAACGAGTGCGTGGCGGTGGCGATGGAGGACGCGCTGCGACTGAACGTCTGCGCGGTGGCGGCGCAGGTCTATATCGGCAGCGAGCATGAGCATCAGTCGATCAACAACATTATCAAGCTGGTGGACGCCGGCAACCGCTACGGTATGCCGGTGCTGGCGGTAACCGGCGTGGGCAAAGAGATGACCCGCGACGCCCGCTACTTCTCGCTGGCCAGCCGCATTGCCGCCGAAATGGGGGCGCAGTTCGTGAAAACCTACTTTGTTGAGGAAGGCTTTGAGAAAGTCACCGCCAGCTGCCCGGTGCCGATCGTCATCGCCGGGGGTAAAAAGCTGCCGGAGCAGGAGGCGCTGGAGATGTGCTGGCGGGCGATCGACCAGGGGGCTTCCGGCGTGGATATGGGGCGGAATATCTTCCAGTCCAGCGCGCCGCGCGCGATGCTGAAGGCGGTGAAAAAAGTGGTGCATGAGAACCTGAGCGCCCGCGAGGCGTATCAGTTCTGGCAGGAGGAAAAACAGGGAGAGCTGCAATGAACGTAACGCTGGTGGAAATCAATATCAAACCGGAACGGGTCGACGAGTTTCTTGAGGTGTTCCGCGCCAACCACGAAGGGGCGCTGCAGGAGCCGGGCAATCTGCGCTTTGACGTCCTGCAGGACCCGGAGGTGAAGACGCGCTTTTTTATCTATGAAGCCTATATCGACGATGACGCGGTGCTGGCGCACAAGAAAACCCCGCACTATCTGGCCTGCGTGGCGAAGCTGGAGGCGCTGATGTCGCAGCCGCGGCAGAAGCGCAGCTTTATCGGCCTGCTGCCGGAGGTGTAAGACGAGCCCTCACCCCGGCCCTTTCCTGAAGGGCTGAGGTACCCCAGAAAAATGAAAAGCACGGTGAAGTGCGATCTGCTGGTTGCGCTAACAAAACAGCAGAGACTTCATCGTGCATTTATTACAGTCTGCCAGAAGCGCTTTTCCACATCTCTACACGGTATCCATTCCTTCCGTACTAATGTGCTTACTGATATGGCTACGGCTTGTTGTCATGTCGACTTTTTGACATACGGCCACAGGATGGACAGGCACGTTTACGGCCATCGATCCGGCTATCGTTATTCTCGGTAACAGGCCGCATTCGCCAGTGGCGACATATAGATGGATTGTCGAACAGATTTATGGTGCACTGAAATAACAACGAAAAAATGAAAAGGGACTCAACAGAGTCCTTTTTTTAATTATAAACTGCTTGCAATATAAACCCTACTATCATTGTAGGTATGGAAATAATCCATAAAACTGCTTCTATTTTAAAACCAATAGTCAATTTTTTTGGTAAATTGTTTATATAATCATATTGTTCTTTTGTCATATCATGATTGGATATTTTATTATATGGCAATGTTAATGTTTCTATAATGAATCCAATTTTTGCAAAATATGCACCTGGCGTGACTATTAAACTAGCCTCTTTTGCTAATGCTGCTGTTATTGGTAGCCGTGAATATTTATTAATATAAAGCGAAACGATTTTTCTGTAGGCAATCTTATTAATAAATGAAATTATCATAATTAATAACATGCCAAGCATAGAAAATGCCACCAGATAAACAATGAAATTCGGATTGCTATTTAAAAATTTTCTCATAAAGAATATCCCCTCCAAAAGATTCACCTAAATCTTCTGCTCCTCCTTCAACTAGCTTTGCTGCTCCTAGCGAAGCTCCCACTCCTGTAACTAAACATAAGCCAGCGCCTAATGCGCCAACTTCAGAAGTTACTATTCCCAGTATCCACATACAGGCTCCACGGGCAGCCCATCCACTTGCACTACCAACAGCAGCACTTCCAATTTGCTTAAACCCAAATTTACTATATTCAGTAATAGCTGCCTTACGGCATTCACTTTCTCGCCCCTTCGAACATGCATCATAAACATTTGAAGTATAACTTGCAAAATCTAAACCTATGCCCACATACCCTACTGTTTTCATAATCTTCATAAGTTTAGCTGACTGTTCAATATATGTTGCATATCCTTCTATATTATCAACACCTGTTCTATCCCAGCGGTGCATAATAGATCTTGTTGACAAGCCTAACGCTCTTTTAATGCTCTGATATTCGCCTAAGTTTAACTGTGCTTTTGAGAATTTAGTTAAAACCAAATCAAGTTGTTTGAATAACCTTGTCCTTTGACCAAAAAACTCTTGACCTGAAATAATACCTCTGTTGCGATTGTAAGTGTTTTTATATAAATCTTCAATCTCAACCAAAATTCTATTGATTTCATCATAATAACTTTTTCCTATTTCACTGATATAGCCTAATCCATCACCAGCTTTACCTAAATTATCGGCAAAAAGCTGATATGAAAATGCATCTACCGCCCCTCTGTTATCATGCAATAACTTTGCTTCCTGAACTGTCAGAGGGGCCAATGCTGCATCAATTCTGTCTCTTGCTCGCTGTAGCGTCTCAACCTGTTCTGGTTCCTGCTTTTCAGGATCCACCACGATTAATATCGAACCAGGCTTTTTCTTCATTTCTGGATTCAGTTGATAATAGAGTTCTCGTGTTCCCGCTGGAGGCGTAGTGAAAAGATACGGTTCATATGATGCGGGAGTCGCGCCATAGGGCAGTACGCAAAAGCCTGCATCTACGGGGTCACGCTTTTCCTGCGGTTTTGTAGGCGCTTCAGCAAGTTCTACAACGGGTGTAACGGGTTTTGGTGCTGGTGATGATTCTGATAATGATTGTGAGTGTATGGGTGAAGTGGGCCGGGTAGCACTCGCAGTACTTTTAATAGTTTCAGATTCATATCCATAAATACAATCAGTAAAAGAATTTATAAAATAGCATTTGCAAGCACATGTCCCTCTGCTATGTGCAGTTCCAGCTGCTGCAACGCCATGTATAAAATAATTAGGTATGCCTCCCGCAATATGATATATTTTTTTATCAACTCCACATATATATTTATCACCATTACGTGCTGTGGCCTGACCGTGTATAGAATGATTATCACATCCTTCTATAATACTACCACCACAGGTTGTTCTATTACCACGCACTAAAAAATAGCCAATGCCCATAATGACCTCATTTAATCAAAGTTAAATTTTCTGGATTATTAAAAATCCAGTTGTTTTTCCATGTGGTAATATATTGGCAGTCTTCTATACTGTTAGATTCAATTAAGCTTAAATTATTGTATGCAAGTAAGGCTTGTTCCTGAATGATTTCATTATTCGAACCTGCAAGGAATTCAGTATAATCTTTAAAATCTGCAAATCTTGATTTCCAGTATTTTTCAAAGTGTTCTATGACGTTTGATGGTATTCTTAATATGGCATGACCATTTTCATTTGCTACAGCATTGGAGTTATAAGTAATCGGAATCGTAACCTGTACAAGATGATGTCCTGAATACATTAATTGATTATCTTTATTAGCCCAAAAACCTGCACTCAGCAATACATTATAATCTTCACTTTTTTTAACACGCTGATTATGAATCATCATTTCTTTAATGTTAAATTCATTCAGGGAATAAACTGCCCATTTTTCACTGAATTTTTTCTCCAGATGTATACTGTATATTGTAGCTTCTATTCTGGATAAAAATACCATTACCCCCTCTAAATTTGCATTGTATTTTCTCCAAAGTGGCTCTAACATTTTTTCTTTTTTGTTTGTATTGCTGTTATATAGATCAACAACGCGCCCTGGAACCCATAATTCGTGCTGACATATATACTGATGGATGTTTTTATCTTCCTGGAGAAAGTACATGCGTGATTCACCACTCTAATGAAAGACTGAACATCACACATTTTTATAATTAAATAATGCGGTCGTGATCACATAAATAATAAAAGGAATCTGAATTTCTTCAATGAAATTCAGACCAGGAATTCATATTTAGTTAATAATTATCTGGTGAATGATTCAGCGAAACTTTTGATGCTTAACTAGCATTTCAATTTCTTTAAGCCCATTAACTGATAACAATAAATTTAAAGCTTATCTTTTTACTCAGTGAGTTATAACAAGTCCGCTATTAAATTATAGTCAATGATTTTGAATACCCCTCTCCCTGGGGGAGAGGGGGAGGGTGAGGGTGAGGGCAATATTCTATGGCTTACGGAAAAACTCGTTATACAGCATGTACAGATGCGCCGCGCTCCAGGAGAAGTTCGGCGCGCCCTGCTGAGCGCCGGTGAGCGGATTGTAGTTCTCCTGAATCGGGCCATCGGAGGTTAACCCCCGGGCGTGCCTGAAGAAGGCGTCCGCCAGCTGCAGCGCCTCTTCGCGGTGGCCGTAGCGCTCCATCCCTTTCAGGCCGAACCAGAACTGGTCCACCCACACGCGGCCGCGCCAGTAAATATCCGCGCCAAACGCCGGATTCGTTAATGCGGCGGTACCCAGCGGTACGAAAGTATTGAACTCTTTGTTGTCCAGCATCACCGAAATGACGTCATCGGCATGCGCCTGAGTGGCCGCGCCGTTGAACAGCGGCGACCAGCCCTCCGGCCCTTTGCCGCGCTCGACGATCGGCTTACCGGCACAGCCGTTTGCCAGCGGCTGCGCTTCAATGCGAATGTCGTAATAGAATTTGCTCTGCGGGTCGAACATGCAGGTGTTGATATAGTCGGCGAGCTTTTGCGCCAGCGCCCGGTAGCGTTTTGCCTCCTCCGGCTTGCCGAGAAGGGTCGCCATCTCCGCCAGATAGTGGTTGTCGCTGTACATATAGCTGGCCTGATCGACCGACTCCTGCAGCAGCGAATAGCCGAGCAGATTGCCGCTTTTATCCCGGTTTTCAGCAAATTTCACCGTCCAGTCGCTGCGTTTTCCGCCGTCGGCGATGTATTTATCCAGCTGATCTTTATCGATAAAGCCGAAGACCGCCGCGTCGTCGCGCCCCGACTCCCAGGAGGCGGCCACCTGTGCCGGGATCTCCAGGCTGTCGTAATCGCCCTTCGCCGTCACCTGCTCGTAGGTTTTCAGGCCGGAAAGCGTCCGTTCTTTATCGCCCTTTTTCACGGTAAACAGCATCGCGCCATCGGCGGTGTTGTGCGCTTTATCGCGGGTCGCACCGTACTCCGGCACGCCGTTGCCGTTGTGGTCGCGATTGCGCAGCCACCAGTCATGGTAGGCCACCAGCTTCGGGTACATTTCCACCAGCCAGGCTTTATCTTTCGTGACGTTATAGACTTCCATCACCGACCAGGCCGCCAGGCTCGGTTTGGTATTCCGCTCGTTCCAGTTGCTGCCGTCGCCGCCGCGCTCCGGGCTCAGGTTCCAGGCGATCAGATCCGGAATGAACCCGGCATCCTGCGGCCGCACTTTATCGTCGGCGGCAATCTGCCAGGAGAAGACGGCGCGGATGTTCTCTTTCGCGATCTCCGGGTTGAAGTGGGCCATGGTGTAGGCCTGCTTCCAGGTATCCCACGGCCAGGTCTGGTTGCCGGAGAACCAGCGCCCGGTTACCGACGGCGTGACGGTGTTGTGCTTAACGGCGCCGCCCGGCGCGCGCCAGTTGCCGTTAAGGGTTTCGATCGCTTTCACCGCCACCCGGGTTTGCTGCGCCGTGGCATCAGGATTGGTCAGCCCCTTTTGCAGATAGCCGTTCCAGCGCGCCTCGGAAGCGCGCAGATAGTGCGCCGGTCGCGCCAGAATATCGCGGATTTGCGCTTTCTCAAGGCGCACCTGCTCGGCGTTCAGCAGGTGCGAGTAGGTGGTATAGAGCGTGGTCGAGCCGTTGATTTGCGCGCTACTGGTGAATCGATGGCCATCGATTTGGGTGACCGTCGGCAGGGAGCGATGGATCTGATACTGCGATTCGCCGGAGGTCATTAAATCCGATGCGGAACGGACTTTACCGAAGCTGACCGTCAGTCCGTCGTGGGTCGCGCTCAGGCGGCGCTGATAGTCCGGGAAGGCCTGGTCGATGGTTTGCGTTGACTGCGGTTTCCCCTCTTTGGCGGAGAGCGTCTCCAGCAGCTCGCCGTCCCAGACCAGCTTAAGCGGACCGCTGCTGGTGATTTTAGTCTCCAGTAAAGAGGTGTGCGCGCTGGCAAAGCGCAGGGTCATCTCGATCTGTACGCCGGGCGCGGAGAGCGTTTGCACCAGCGCCCCGGGCAGGCTCCAGGCCTGCATGGTGAAGGCCACTTTTTTGCCGTTCTGGTACACCGTCAGGCGATCGAAATAGGTCGCCATAAAGTTGATGTACTCCTCGGTGAGCAGCGCTGGCCCCGGAAAGCTGCCCATGGTGGCTGGACCGTCCGGCAGCAGATGCCCATGCCATGCGCCCAAATCGAAAAACGGGTTGAAACGCTGGTGGTCGTCGCCATCGAAATCCTGCATCGCCTGCGGCGCGCCGCTGCGGTTGATAACATTTTTAAAGTCATCCGCGGTCAGCGCGTGGGCGGAAAAGCTTAGCAGCAGGGCGCAGGCCAGCGGCGTCAGAGTGGTGATGATTTTCACGGTATTGATATCCCTTTTTACCAATAGAAATATTGCATCAGGAAAACCTGGTCGCTCGGGTCTCCGGAGGCGTTTTTCATGTAGAAGCGGCCGTCCGCGGCGGTCGCGAACCGTCCGCCGCCGTATTCGTACCAGATGCCGAACTGCATAAACGAGGTGGTTTCCTCAGCGGCGCGATCCGGGCGGTGTTTGGCGTAGCTATAGGCGGTAGAGAGATACACGCCCTTGAGCGCTTCATACATGGCGCTGGCCATAAAGCCGGTCTCCGTTCCCGGCACGTTTTGCCCCCTGGCGCGCCCGGTATGGTGCCAGGCGCGGGCGGCGAGGTTGGGGGTGAGAATACCGGTTAACAAGAGCTGACCGGTACCGTCGGTCAGCTCAAGACCGTTCATCCAGGTGACCTTTTCGGCAATATCGTACTGGACGTAGCCGTTGACCATCGCCGGGTAGGTATATTTATCGTCGTAGCGGTCGTATTTGCCGAAATGGAGCCACGCTTTGCTTTCATCGTGGTGCCCGGCGGGCGTGGCGGTCACGCTGTAGCGAAAATCTCCCGCCAGGTTCTGCACCTTGAGCGCGTACATAATATCGCGCGTATTGGGGATCACGTAGCCGAGGTCGGGTGTGAAATCGCCCCACCACTGCAGATCGTCGAGCGATGAATCCTGGCGCAGGCTGAGCATAATCTCGGTGCTGCTATCGGTTTTATATCCGCCGTAGAGGCGGTTTATTCCACCTTCAAATCCGCCCCAGCCGTGGTCCGGTACCCAGGCATTCCCCTGACGATCGGCCTGGACCGTCCAGCCTTCGCCATAAATTAAGCCAAACCAGCTGCCGTGCTTTATTTCCAGCCCGCCTTCAATATAGGTGCCATCGCTATATTTATGTTTATCCTCGCCTTCTAAATCCATATATCCGCCGACCCCCAGTTCACCGTAAAAACGATAGGAAGTGGTGCTCAGTTCAGGCGTTTTCATATCATCATGTTCCGCCGGGTGAGCAACATCAGCCGCTATGGCAGGTGTGCAGAAGGCCAGGGCGGCAAGCGCCCCGTAAATCAAGTTATTATTTTTCATCGCATTATTAAGAGATATTGTAATTTATTATTTTAGGGAAAATGGCTTATGACGCGTCGGAAGCCGGCGCCGCTTCAATTATTTTTTCTTCTGCCGTTAATCCCTTCACGTATTTGCTGTATTTCCACCACGCAAATCCGAGGAAGATAACAATGCCGCCGACGTTATAGAAAATAATGGTCAGAATATTGCCGCCGGTGGGAAAGGTTGAGGCGACGAAGCCGATAGCGAAAATAACAATCAGCATCGAGACCACCGTAATACCGGTGGTGCGTGAGCCCATTTTAAAATCGCGCGGCAGATGATCGAGCCTGCGGCGCAGGTTGAGATACGCCAGCATGATAAACAGCGGCGGCAGCATCGAGGCGGCGGCGGTCATGTTGATGATGGTGTTCATTAAATCCTGCACGGTACTGGAGCCCATCATCGGGATAATCATCAGCGGAATCACAATCAGGAACTGGATCCACGCCGCGCGCGCCGGTACGCCGTTTTGATTGAGCTCGACGGTTTTTTTACCAAATATGCCGGCCGGGATTTCGGAGAAAAAGATTTTGACCGGCGTCGCGGTCCACATTAATAACGAACCAAACATGGCGGTAAAGGAGACCAGGCCGACAAAACGGTTGACCACGATTTCCGGCAGGCCAAACCAGACCGCCATGCCGTGGAAGACCTGTACCGATCCGCCGGTATATTTCAGCTCTTTACTGCTGATAAACACGTTAATCAGCACCGAGGAAATGGAGTACAGCACGCCAATCACGATCCCGGCGAGGATAATGACCTTAACAAATGATTTCGAGCCGCCTTTCACGTCATTGACGTACACCGCGACGGACTCCGCCCCGCCGGCCGCCATAAAGATCCATGTGGTGATGCCGAGGAACGCCCAGTTAAAGTTCGGGATCATTGCATCCACGGTAATCGGATCCGCTGGCTGAATACCGCCCACCAGCGCGCTGCCGGAAAGCAGAATGTAGGAGAGCGTCAGCAGCAGCATTAACGACGAGGTCACCGAGGTAATAGGACCCAGCATTTTTGCGCCGTTGGTGGACACCCAGGTCGACAGGGCGAACAGTGCCATGCTCAACATCGTGGTGGCCACGGGCGTCAGAATGTACTCGTAGCCGAGGAAGGCGTAGGAGGCATACGCGATGACCCTCGGCAGCAGCGAGGTGAAAAAGAAAAGATTCACGAACCAGTAGGTGTAGGCGGTAATAAAGGCCCAGCGCCCGCCGAGGGAGCTTTTTACCCACGCATAAACCCCCGCTTCGGAGTTTTTATTCAGCGAAACGAATTCCGCGATGATCAGGCAGAAAGGAACGAAGTAGAGCAGGGTCGCGAGGAAGAACATGGGTGCCGACGCCAGCCCCAGCTCAATATTGTTATTGATCACGTTGTTAAAACTGAAGACGGCGGCGAAGGTCAGCGACAGCAGGCCGAACTTGCCGATGGTATTACGTTTGATATCAGACATAACACATCTCCACACATTGTCCTTCAGAGAATGGCCGAAGGGGATTGTGTTGTTTGTAGGGTAGAGGTAGTTAAGTATTGTGGTTAATTTTAGTAAAAATTTTAGTAAATAAAAGCGGTAAAAATGAATTGCTTTAACTCGATCACGAAAATGGTTGAGCGCGAGATCCCGGCTGGCGGGTAAAAAAATCCCGCCAGGCGATTTAACGCTGGCGGGAGGAACGGTCGCTTATTTCACCGGATTTACGGCTGATTTCAGCACCGATGGTTGGCTCTTGCGCTGTTTTTTCTCAAAGCGGGTTATCCACCACCACGCGAGTCCGGAGAAGACTGCGGTCATAAAGACGTTAATGAAGAAGGCATTCACCAGATCGACCCCCGGCGGGAAAGCCGAGGCGGTCATGCTGACCAGGAAAATCACCATCAGCATCGACACCACGGCCATCCCAACCTTTCGTGACCCCATGCGGAAGTCGCGCGGCGTGTCGTCGTGTTTCCAGCGGAAAACAAAGTAGGCGGCCATGATAAACAGCGGCGGTAGCATCGCGGTACCCGCGGTCAGGTTGATAGCGGTGTTCATCATTTGCTGAACGCTGGCGGAGCCGAAACCGTTCACGATGAGCATCAGAAAGACGAAGACAAATTGCCACCAGGCGGCGCGCACCGGCACGCCGTGGACGTTCAGCTCGGTGGTTTTTTTGCCATAGATGCCGGCAGGAATTTCAGAGAAGTGAATTTTTACCGGTGCGGCGGTCCACATCATCATGCTGCCGAAAATGGCGATAAACAGAATGATGCCGACGAAGCGGCCCATCAGCGCTTCTGAAATATGGAAATAGGCGCCGAGGCCGGTGAAGATTTCCACCATGCCGGCCGCATAGGTCAGATCTTCACGTGCCACAAAGACGTTGACCAGCAAAGAGCCCAGCGCGTACATGCCGCCAATCAGGATCCCGGCGGTGATGATGACTTTAATAAACGATTTCTGCCCACCTTTGGTGTCGTTCAGGTACGCGGCGACGGTTTCAGCCCCGCCTGCCGCCTGGAAAATCCAGCACATGATCCCCAGCGTCGCCCAGTTGATGGTAGGCGCCATGGCGTGCAGCGTAATCGGCTGCGCGGGGATATGGCCCGCGCCCAGCGCGGTAAAAGCGCCGACCACGTAAATCGCAAATAGCGCGAAGACGCCATACGCCACGCATTCGGAGATTTTCCCCAGCCAGGTCGCACCTTTAGTGGAAATGTGGGTGGCCATGGCGAACAGGACGATAGAGATCAGCGACGTGACCATCGGCGAGAAAGGAATGGCGTAACCCATAATGGCGTACGAGGCGTAGGCCACCACGTTCGGCAGCAGCGACAGGAAAAAGAACAGGTTCACAAACCAGTACAGGAACGAGCCGAGATAGGCCGCGCGGGTACCTAAAGGCTGCTTCAGCCGGGCGTACATACCTGATTCGGAATTCTTATTCGCTGACACGAATTCGGCGATGATAAATACAAATGGAATAAAATAGACCACCGTCGCAAACAGAAAGATAGGGGCGGAGCTGAGCCCTAACTCGATGTTGTTATTAACAATATTTCGTACGTTAAATACGGCGGCAAACGCCATCGACAGCAGGGCGAATTTACCTATTTTGGCACGAACTGATTCGGACATAAGTCCTCCGAAAAATTATCTGGCCCGCATTGAGGGTTAGGGCCGGGAAGGCCAGCGAGTCAACCCGCTGGCCTCATCTTGCTTCACGCGGGCTTACTTATTCAGGAAGTAGCCGTCTTCGATAGTTACTCTGAGCACCACCTTTTTGACCGGCGAGTCGCAGATAAAGCGATAGGCTTCATGGGTGTCGCAAATCACCATTTGTCCTTCGTGAACCTGCACGGTTTCACCAATGCCTTTCAAATATTCACGGTCGGTTTCATCGCGATAGCAGGCCACGGTCTGCAGCTGCTCTTTGGCGGCAAACTCAATTTTTTGCTGACCCTGAAGGTAGTAATGCACCTCGAAATAGCGGCGGTTGCCAACGAACAGCGCATCCGTGGTGCTGTCGCTTGCCACGCGATAGGAGAGCGAATCGCCGATAGAGTGGGCCACCCCGGGCCGAATATTGTCGATGTTATTAATCGCTTCTACGCAGCGCTGCCATTTACGCCCACTGTGATAAATTTGCTTAAACTGTTCTAAGTTATCGAGAATTCTCATTTTTCAGCCTCGCTGTGTGAATCGGAGGAAAAGAAACCGGCGCCAAAGCTATGATTCGCCAGCGTCTGCGAGGAAGCGCTCCCGCCTTCCAGCGGCAGCAGCGTAAAGCCATAGTTGAACGGTTTGAGCCACACCCGCCAGCTATCCAGCACCTCGCTCCCCCAGGAGTTAGAGCCCAGGCCGAGCAGTTGGGCGTCGATATTCAGGGTGATGTCATCGCTGCGACGCAGTTCGTTACAGTGCTGCGCGGCGTGCAGATTCTCCGCCGTATAGTGCCAGGCGCTGATGTTGAGCGGATCGCGCGGGACCACCATCAGACCGCTGCCGTGACGGTCGGTAAACGCGGCCCAGCGGACGTGCTGGCGGTTGCCGTTGTTCTGCGGGAACGGATAGTTCACGAACATGTCGTCCACGGTGGTGCGCCAGAGGTCAATGATGTTGCTCTGCTGGCTGTCGGCGTAGTTTTCGCCGGGACCGCGACCGTAGTAACCCACCTGTTCAAACTGACCGTTAATGCCCAGCATAAAACCGATGCACGGCACGATGTGCGGATAGTCGCCGTAACGTTCGCCCGCAAGCTCAACGTTAATATGGCCCTGCGGGGTAATCTGCCAGCGATAGGTGCAGCGCATGCCGAAATCGAAAACCGGCGGGGCGATGATGCTGCGGGCGGTGATAATCACCGTATCGTCGCGCTGCTCGGCGCTGAATTCGCGCAGATGCTCCTGCATGATTTGCAGATGATTGGGCTGCCACAGCCCTTCGTATTCCTGCTTGTGGTTATCAATCATTGGCTTGAAGAAGTTAATCTTCGGTTCACGGGTCACCTGGTCTACGCCGTTCACCTGCCATTCGCTCAGTTTGCCGCTGACTTTAGAGAAGACCACGCGGAAGTTATGCCCGGTGATGCTGTAGCTCAGTCGTTCATCAACTATCCGTAGCGGGGTTGCGCTGGCATTTATCAGCGGCGCTTTCGCTGTGGTCTGCTCCTTAAGCCGAAACTGGTAAACGGCGATCGGATGGTTGGCCTCGCTGTACGGCGTACGGGAATCTTTGGTCACTATGATGTTGACGAAGGTTTCGCGGTCGTCGAGCGCCGGCAGGTCGATTTTGATATCGCGGCCGCTGTTTGGCGCAAGATCGCGCACCTTAAGCTGCTGGCTGGCAAGCGTAGCCCCCTCGGCGCGCACTTCCACGCGCAGGGTGTAGTCATCGAGGGTCGAGAACCAGAGCTTATTGTCGATGCGCAGCTCGCCGCGGGCGATGTCGGTCGCCTGAACTTTTACCGGGGCGATAACCTGCTTGTACTCTCTGAGCCCGGGTCCAGGCGTCTGGTCGGAGAAAATCAGCCCGTCGAGGCAGAAGTTGTAGTTATTGGGATAGTCGCCGTAGTCGCCGCCGAATTTGTACCATACCGCGCCGCTGTCGTCGGTGGCCTGGATTCCGTGATCGCACCACTCCCATACGTAGTGGCCCTGAATACTGTCATGCTGATAGAACACGTTCTGGTATTCGCTCAGCCCGCCTGGACCGTTGCCCATCGCATGGGCGTATTCGCAGATAATCCGCGGCTTGGCATGCGGATATTCCCCAAATTCGTTCATCAGCGGCACGCGGGTATACATGGTGGAGATGATATCCACCACCTCCGCGTCGCGATCCTCTTCGTAATGCACCAGCCGGGTATCATCGATCGCCTTAGCGGCGTGATACATCGCGCGAATGTTGCAGCCGTAGCCGGACTCGTTGCCCAGCGACCAGATGACGATCGACGGATGGTTTTTCTGCGCGTGGACGTGGCGCACGATCCGCTCAACGTAAATATGCTCCCATGCCGGGTCATCGGTGATGGCGCTCAGGTTGCCGACGTTGGCGAAGCCGTGGGATTCGACATCGGTTTCCGCCATCACGAACAGGCCGTAAATGTCGCACATCTCATAGAAACGCGGGTCGTTGGGATAGTGGGCGGTACGTACCGAGTTGATATTGTGCTGCTTCATCAGCAGCAGATCTTTCTCAACGCGATCCATCCCTACGGCGCGGCCCTTCAGATGGTCGTTGTCGTGACGGTTAACGCCGTGCAGCATCACGTAGCGGTTATTGATATAGAACAGGCCGTTGCGCACTTTGATATCGCGAAAACCGACGCGCTGCGGGATAACTTCGATAATCTCCCCGGCGGCGTTTTTCAGCGTCATCACCAGGTGATAGAGCCAGGGATTTTCCGCCGACCACTGCTGCGGCGCCTTCACGTCGATCGCAAAGTCGACGTTCAGCAACTGGCTGACGCTCAGGCGCGGCGTTGCACCTTCATACAGTACCTTTTCGCCGTCGAACAGCGCGTATTCCAGCGTCGCTGCGTCCGGCTGCGCGGCGAGATTTTCCAGCACCAGCTGGCAGGAGAGCGTGGCGTCGACGTAGTCATCGTTAAAATCGGTGCGCAGAGTGAAGTCCTGGACGTGAAGCGGGTTTTTGCCCATCAGATACACGTCGCGGAAGATACCCGCCGACCACCACATATCCTGATCTTCTATATAGGTGGAGTCCGCCCACTGCATGACGCGCACGCAAAGCAGGTTGTCGCCGATTTTTACCGCGTGACTAATATCAAACTCCGCCGTCAGGCGGCTGCCTTTGCTGAAACCGATGTACTGACCGTTAACGTACACTTCAAAATAGGTTTCGACGCCATCAAATTTAATCAGGGTCTGCTGGCCCTGCCAGCCCTCGCTGAGGGTAAAGATGCGCTGATAGGCGCCGGTAGGGTTGTCGGTCGGCACGTAGGGAACGTCAATCGGGAAAGGAAAGCCTTCGTCGGTGTACTGTAGCTGGCCGTGGCCTTCCATCTGCCACATTCCCGGTACGGTAATCGGCCCCCAGTCGCTCATGTATTGCGAGGTGAACGCTTCCGGCACCCGCAGCGGGTTGTTAAAGAAGCAGAAGTTCCACTGTCCGCTAAGGGACAAAAAGCGGCTGCTGGTTTCACGGGCGAAGGTTCGCGCCTGGGCCAGCGAATCGTAAGAGAAGAAATAGGCGCGCGGAGGCAGCCGGTTTTCATGAGTGAGTTGAAGATTTTCCCAGCGATTCATATCGCCTCCCTGAACGGACTAAACGGATGGAGGTTATTTTAGTAAAGTTTTTACTAAATAAAATCACCGGGAGCGATTTACTTTAACTCGATCACAAAATGAGCGTTACCGGACGCCTGCGGTTAGCGTCGGGAAGGGGACATTCCCGGAGGCGATGCTGCGCATCTGTCCGGGCTACCGTTTGGCAGGCGGCGGTGAACCCGTAGCCCGGGCAAGGCGCGATAAGCGCCGCCCCCGGGGGCCGGGCGCAGAGGATTTAGCGCCAGAAACGGGATTAGCGGGTGGTGCCGCGCAGCTTCAGCACGCTGGGGACAAAGACGTTTAGCGGCAGCGCGCGGCCATCGCGGGCTTTCTCAACCAGCAGGTTGACGCCCTGGCTGCCCATCATTTCTGAATGAATGCGCACCGTGGAGAGCGGCGGAAAGGTAAATCGCGCGGTGGGGATATCGTTAACGCTAATGAGCGAAATATCTTCCGGGATCGAGAGACCGCGTTCATGAATGGCGCGCAGCACGCCGATGGCGATAGAGTCTGATGCGACGAACAGCGCAGTGGGGAAATCCGCCTTTGCCAGCATCGTTTTTGCCAGCTCATAGCCGGAGGAACTGGAAAACCCGCCGCGCCAGATATCTTCTTCCGAAACCACTCCCTTCAGGCGGCCATATTCGACGAAGGCCACTTCGCGGATGTCGGCTTTACCCGGCTCATCCTGGCCACCAATAAAGCCGATGCGCCGCGCGCCCTGGGCGATAAAAAAGTCGATAACTTCTTTGGCGATGCGCACCAGATCGATGTCGACGGCGTCATAGCCGCTGCCGGGTTCATGGAAATCAATAAAGCAGACGTTGTCGGTTAACGCCGTGGCGGCGTCGCGAATCGCCCGCGAAGGCTGGCCGACAATCAGAACGCCGGTCACTTTTTTCAGCTCGGGTAGCGCGTTGTTAAAGTAGCAGTTGGTCAACTCGATACCGAGCTTTTCGCATTGTGTTTCGATGCCGTGGCGGATCGCCAGATAGTAAGGATCGTTGATTTCCAGATCCTGCTGGTAGCTGTAGATGGCCAGAATATGGTGGTGGCCGACGGTGTGAACCTGAGCCTTACGCGAGCTGGTACTTTTATATTCCAGCTTTTCCGCCACCTCAAGAATGCGATGTTTTGTCTCTTCTTTCACGTTCAGAGTGGGGTCGTCGTTTAAAACGCGGGAAACCGTCGCCAGTGAAACGCCTGCTTCGGTCGCGATATCTTTTAGTGTGGCCATTGTTTTCCTTATCTGACGTTGCCCCATCGACGCAAACCATTGTAAAGCAAGCGCGGGCAGCTGCATCTCTTTTCAGTAAATTTCCGCCGTATTATTCATCTCCGCCGCAGCGTTTCCAGCGCGCAAAAGAGTGATGAATCTAACATTCTTCGCACTATTATGCGGAAACCTCGCCGACATTTGTTATCTTTTACTAAAATTTTACTTGAGGGGTGCAAGATGGAAACGGTGCTTTATGCTGATTTTGCCAGACTGGAAATGCGTACGGGAAAAATTGTGGCGATAAAACGACATGAGAATGCCGACAAGCTCTATATTGCCCGGATTGATGTTGGCGATCGCACGCTGCAGACGGTAACCAGCCTCGTGCCGTACTACAGCGAAGAAGAGCTGCTGGGAAAAACGGTCGTGGTCCTGTGTAATCTGGCGAAAGCCAAAATGCGCGGTGAAACCTCGGAGTGCATGCTGCTTTGCGCCGAAACGGACGATGGCAGCGAAAGCGTACTGCTTACGCCGGAAAGGGCGATGCCTGCTGGCGTGCGGGTGGTATAACGCAATGCCCTCTCCCTGTGAGGGAGAGGGCAGGTCACTACGCCTCTTCCACCGAAACCCGCAGCGCCGCCAGCGCCAGGCGGGCCGCTTTTAGCACCTGTTCACACTGCTCAGGGGTCAGCGTCAGCGGCGGTTCAATGCGGATCGTCCTTGCGTTGTTGAGCGTTCCTGCCACCAGTACGCGCTGGCGGAACATCTCGCTGGCAAAGTCATAGCCGATTTCGTTATCGACAAACTCAATGGCCATCAGCATACCTTTGCCGCGCACGTCATTCACCAGATCCGGATATTCGCGGGCCAGCTGACGGAAGCCGTCCAGCAGCATGTCGCCTTTCTGCTCCGCCTGCGCGGGCAGGTTTTGCGTCAGCAGCACGTTGATGGTCGCCAGCGCCGCCGCGCAGGCCAGCGGGTTGCCGCCGAACGTGGTGGTATGCAGGAACGGGTTATCGAACAGCACCGAGAATACCTCTTCGGTGGCGACCGTTGCGCCAATCGGCATGACGCCGCCGCCCAACGCTTTGGCAAGGCACAGAATGTCCGGCTGGACGTTTTCATGCTCGCAGGCGAACATCTTGCCGGTGCGCCCCATGCCGGTTTGCACTTCATCGAGGATCAGCAGCGCGCCAAACTCGTCGCACAGCTTGCGCACCGCGGGCAGATAGCCCGGCGGCGGCAGAATCACCCCGCCTTCGCCCTGAATAGGCTCAAGGATCACCGCCGCGACGTCATCACCGGTCTTTTTGCACTCGCTCAGCAGGGTGCGCATCGCGTTGATATCGCCAAAAGGCACGTGACGGAATCCCGGCAGCAGCGGCATAAAAGGCTTACGGAAAGTCGATTTCGCGGTGGCCGAAAGCGCGCCCAGCGACTTACCGTGAAACGCGCCGCTGGTGGCGACGAAGGTAAACTTGCCGCGCGGAGACTGATAAGCCTTCGCCAGCTTTAACGCCGCTTCGACCGATTCGGTACCGCTGTTGCTAAAGAAGCTGTATTTCAGTTTGCCCGGCGTTAAGGCCGCCAGGGTTTTAGCCAGCATGGCCCGCAGCGGGTCCAGCAGTTCCTGACTATGAAGGGGTTGTTTAGCGAGCTGATTTTCGACGGCGGAAACGACAACTGGATTACGGTGCCCTACATTAAAAATCCCAAACCCACCCAGGCAGTCGATAAACTCCTGTCCCTGAGTGTCGACAAGCGTATTTAACCCTCCCGCTTGCCACTCTACGGCTCCGTAATCCCCGCCAGCAGTGACCGATTTTCGATACGCTAAAAACCCCGGGTTCACATGCTCTTTAAAGTATTCCCTGACCTCCTGGTTAAGTGATTTCATCTCCTCATGATCGAGCGTTCGCTTCTCAATGAGATTCAGTGCGTGTGCGCTGCAGGCCAGAGCCGATGCGCTGGAAGGTAACCTGTTCAAAATATGCTCCTGGGCGGGGCGTATCACATGATACTGAATTAAGTATTGCAGGGATTACGCCACTTCGGCGCGGGCCAGGAAAATCGGGATAAACGCAACGTGAAATTGCGGTTGAGCAAAATTTAATCTTATCGCGAAATTATTGGCATGTTTTACTCCTGAAGGCGTGAAACCATGCGCAGAAGGGGTCCCGCCGCGTGCTTCGCGGCGGTGCAGGCTGCCCGGCGATGGAGCAGAGGGCTAGTCGAGCTGGGAGATTTCCATTGCCGCGCGGTCAATGACGCCGACGATCTGCTTTAGCTGAGCTTCGGTTATTTCCTGCTGGTTAACCCTTAAATCCAGTACCGCCTTAAAATTCTCCAGCGCGCGCTTCATCTGCGGATTTTTACGGAGTTCACAGCCCACCATGCGCGCCTGCAGCCTGGTCTGAATATGCTCCAGCTGCTCCAGGTTTTCCGCGTGCAGCTGACTGCCTTCGGCGGTAATGGCGATTTTTTTGCGGCCGTTTTCGTCAGCCACGCTGATTAATCCCTGATCCTGAAGTAAATCGAGCGTCGGGTAGATGACGCCGGGGCTCGGGCTGTAGTTGCCCTGGGTCAGGGTTTCGATCTCTTTAATCAGTTCGTAACCGTGGCTGGCATTGCGGGTGAGGATGTCCAGAATCACCAGGCGCAGCTCGCCGTGACCAAAGAAGCGCTGCCGGCGTCCGCCGCCTCTGCGACCGTGCTCGCCGTGTTCGCTATGTTCCCCGTGGCGTCCGCGTGGGCCACGGCCTTCTTCGTGATGGTGTCTCATGTTTTGTTCCTGTGGTTATTTGATATATCTAATTTATATCTAAAAATAATAAAGTAGCAACAAAGTAGTGAATGTATTTTTTATTTAATTGATATTTAACGTTTTAATTTTTGATTTTGGCTTTTGTGGCGTTTTTCTATGACTATATCAAAAAACGCTTGCATTCTTTTTTAATGGCAATCATTATCATTTGCAAGATTTTTAGATATATCTATTCCGTTCACGAAGGCGATGAAAGATGACAACGACCAGACACCCCAAATACCCGCAGCGCGTACGTAATGAACTGCGCTTCCGTGAGTTAACCGTATTGCGCGTCGAGCGTATCGGCAGCGCATTCCAGCGTGTCGTGCTGGGCGGAGAGGCGCTGGAAGGCTTTGTTTCCCAGGGTTTTGACGACCACACCAAGCTCTTTTTCCCGGCCGCGGGCGCTGCGTTCACGCCGCCGGAGGTGACGGATGAAGGCATTAACTGGGGCGATGGCGTGCGTCCGGCGACCCGCGACTATACGCCGCTGTACGACGCCGGGCGTCATGAGCTGGCGTACGACTTTTTTATTCACGATGGCGGTATTGCCAGCAGCTGGGCGCTGGCGGCGAAAACGGGCGATAAGCTGGTGATCGGCGGGCCGCGCGGTTCGCTGGTGGTGCCGGAAGATTACGCCTGGCAGCTGTATGTGACCGATGAGTCAGGCATGCCCGCGCTGCGCCGCCGTCTGCTGGGATTGCAGCAGCTTCCGACGCGCCCGCAGGTCACGGCGATCGTCACCATTGGCGATGAGTCTTATCAAGATTACCTGGCCGATCTCGATGGTTTTCATATCGAGTGGGTGGTGGGACATCACTCCACTGCCGCGGCCGAGCGCCTGGCGCGAATAGCGGTGCCGGCTGAGGATTATTTTATCTGGCTGACCGGGGAAGGCGCGGTGGTGAAATCGCTGCTGGCGCGCTTTGAAGGCCCGGAGATTGATCCGCAGCTGGTGCGTTCGCAGGCCTACTGGCACAGCAAATAAGCGCGGAGAAACCCCGGGTTGCGGCTGGCGCCTTACCCGGGCTACCGGCCCGCAGACGGCGGTGAACCCGTAGCCCGGGCAAGGCGCGTTAAGCGAAGCCCCCGGGAGCAGAGCCCAGAGTGGCCGATTTTCCCGGAGGCGATGCTGCGCATCTGTCCGGGCTACCGGCCCGCAGACGAGGGGGAACCCGTAGCCCGGGCAAGGCGCGTTAAGCGCCGCCCCCGGGAGCAGAGCGCAGAGTGGCCGATTTTCCCGGAGGCGATGCTGCGCATCTGCCCGGGCGACCGGCCCGCAGGCGGTGGTGAACCCGTAGCCCGGGCAAGGCGCGTTAAGCGCCGCCCCCGGGAGCAGCGCGCAGAGTGGCTGATTTTCCCGGAAGCGATGCTGCGCATCTGTCCGGGCTACCGGCCCGCAGACGAGGGTGACCTGTAGCCCTGCTAAGCGCAGCGCGAGCAGGGGAGACTATTTCTGCGCCAGCGCTTTAAATACCATGGCCACCGCGTGGGCGCCGGGGTCCATATTGCCGCGCAGGCTATCGCTGTTCAGATACGATGCGCGCCCGGCGCCCGCTTTGCTGGCGTGAAGCGTACGATCCGCGCCCGCCTGGGCCGCGGCGAAAGCCGCCTGCAGGTTATCCGGTTCGGCCAGCAGCGCCGTGAGCGCCGGCTGCAGGGCGTCAATCATGGTCCGGTCGCCTTCATCCGCACCGCCGTAAAACTTCATCTGCGCCAGACCGGCGTTTAATGCTTCGGCGACGCTTGCCCCCTGTTCCAGCTTCTGCCCGGCGGCGGTAAAGAAAATCGACATCAGCACGCCGCTGGAGCCGCCCATCACAACCGTCAGACGCTCGCCAATCAGGGCAAACAGCGTGGCGAGGTTAGCCAGCGGCAGCTGACGACGCTGAAGTAAGTCGGCGATGTCGCGCGCGCCGGCGGCGAAGGTGGAGCCGGTATCGCCGTCGCCGACTTTCGCATCCAGCGCGTTAAGGTCTGCTTCCAGCCCGGACAGCGTGCCGGTCACCCGTTCCACGTAGCCCGCAACTTCGCTGTTCTCCGAGGGCGCAAACTCCACCCGCGTACTGCGCAGCGATGATGGCATCACGCTGACCGCGCGCGGCTGTACCGGCGTCTGCCAGCCGGCGGTTTCTACCGCGGAAAGCAGCGCCTTCTCAATGCTCTCTTCCAGCACGATGGCGGTGAGGGAGAAGCCTTTCATATCCAGCGCGGTGACCAGCGACGCCGGACCTATCAGCCAGTCGATACGCTGATGCAGCGCAGTATTGGCCAGCTCGCGGGTCAAAATCGCCATTTCGGCAATCGACACGCCGCCGAGATTATTGATCATCACCGCCAGGCGGCCGGTTTCCGGCAGGGCGGCGCTGAGCTTCTCTACCATCAGCGTAACGATTTCCGCGCTGTTCTGCGTGGCGATAACCGAAGCGCCCGGTTCGCCGTGGATCCCCATCCCCAGCTCGGCCTGGTCCGGATGATGGCGCGGAGTCGTTTCCGCATCCTGCGGCAGATGACAACTGGAAAGGGCCAGGCCGAGGCTGAAGGTGTGTCTGGCGGCATACTGCGCTTCGCGCAGCACGGTTGCCAGATTGTGGCCGCGTTCGGCGAAGTAGCCGGCCACTTTATGCACCAGAATCGTCCCGGCAATGCCGCGCGGATGTTTGTTATCCGGCAGTGAAATATCATCGCCAACGATCAGCATCTCGACGTTATAGCCCATACGGCGCGCTTTCTCCGCGGCGAGGCCGAAGTTCAGACGATCGCCGGTGTAGTTCTTGACGATCAGCAGGCATCCGGCATCGCCGGTCACGGCCTGGATGGCGGTCAGCACCGCATCGACGCTCGGCGAGGCAAACAGATCGCCGCAGACGGCGGCGGTCAGCATGCCTTTACCGACAAAGCCCGCGTGGGCCGGTTCGTGACCGGAACCGCCGCCGGAGATTACCGCCACGTTGTTTTTGTCGAGATCGCGACGCACCACCACGCGAATGGCGGGATCGCTCTCCAGCCGCGCCAGGTTGTTCCACGGGCTGGCGATAATGGTCCCTTCAATCACTTCGTTGACGAGGTTGGCGCGCTGATTAAAAAAGAATTGAGACATAACGGATCCTGAAAGTTAAGCGAGTTCCCGGAGGGGACAGCCTCCGGGGCGGAAAGGTTAGGGCAGGTTAGCCGCGAATCACGCGTTTGCCGGGAATATCAAGGATGACGTTCTCGCCATCTTGCAGCGTCAGGGCATCGCTCTGCTGGCACAGCATCGCAATACCCGCCTGGCGGGCGATAATGGCGCCGTGAGAGAGCTCGCTGCCGGCCTGCAGGCAGATCCCCTTCACCTGCTCTGCGTTAAGCTGCAGGACGGTAGAAGGGAAGATATCGTCGGCAACGAGGATCGAAGGCGCGCTAAACTGCGGCAGCGCTTCATCGCGCTCGTTAAGGTGACGCAGCGTGCGGTGCAAAATATCTTCAATATCAATATAGCGCGCCTGCAGGTAAGCATCGTCGAGATGGCGATATTGTTGGCTTAAATCGCTCAGCACCTGTTGCCAGGCCCACGCCGCGCTGCACTGCTCGTCGCGTATGATGTCGCACGCCGCTGCGTATAAATCAGGGTCATCGAGCAGGGTATGATGCCCGGAGAAGATCGCCGCGATGTCGGCGGAAAACGTCGCCTCTGCCAGAGTCGTCAGCGCGCTAAGGTCTTCCAGCGTCCGGTCGATGGCCCGTTTCAGCCGCAGCTGCTGCTGGCCGATGGCGGCGCTCGTTTCCCGCGAGATCCTATCCCGCGGCTGGGGATAAAGCACGACCTTACCCTCAACGCGGTCGGCGCTGGCGGGCCGACGCGCGGGCGCCGCCTCCGTTGGCTCGCCGAAGTTCTCCGCCGCCAGTGTCTGGAACGCCGCCAGCGCGGCGTCGGCGTCCGGGCCGCGGGCAAGCAGCCTTAAGGTATCGTTTCGGCGCACCTGAAGCAGGGCGATTTGGTTGAGGCTGTCCGGCGTGACGCATTTACCCCCTTTCTCCAGCACCAGGTCGGCATTGAATCCCGCCAGCGCGGCGACCAGCTTTGACGCCGGGCGAACGTGCAGTCCGTTGTGGTTTTGAATCACCACGGAAACCGAGCGCGCGTCGCGGTCGTCGACCGGCGCGGCGGTCAGCGAAGCGTGTTGCGGTTGCGATGGTAACCCCAGCTGTACGCGTTTTGCCTCCAGCGCGTTCATGGCGTCTTCGATCACCTTGTCGATGCCGGCTCCGGCGGCGGCGCTCACCGTCGCCGCCAGAGTCCCTTCTACCAGCGGCGCCGCGCACAGGCGAACCTTAGCCGCAATGGCCGGATCGAGGAGATCCAGCGCGGTTTCGGCGCTCAGCAGGGCGCTGCCGATATCCATCATCACCAGGATATGATCGGCGTCGGCGACGGACTCGATAGCTTCCATAACCTTAATGGGATCGGTGCCGATCGGACTGGCGGGATCGTCAATTCCGGCGGCGATCGCCAGCTTACAGCCATCGTTCATTAACATCTGCCGGGCCAGTTCTCCGACACCTTCGCCCAGACGGGCGCTATGAGAAACAATAACCAGGTTTACCATCGCGTTTTCCTTACTCTTTGGCCGCTGCGGCCAGCATCTGAACCATCAACATCACCGAGGTCGCGCCCGGATCCTGGTGCCCGATGCTGCGTTCGCCCAGGTAGCTGGCCCGCCCTTTGCGAGCCTGCATGGCGATTGTGGCGTGGACGGCGGCTTGCGCCTGTTCGCAGGCAGCATCAAGGGCGCCTGGTATCGACAGGTGCTGTTCGCTGGACTGGCGCAACGATTCCACCACCGGCAGCCAGACGTCGCACATGGTTTTATCGCCAGGCTCGGCTTTGCCGCGATTCACCACCCCTTCCGCGCCTTCGCGAAAGGTCTGATAGAGCTCCTCCAGGGTCAGGCTCTGGTGGGCCTGGGTCACCTGAGCGGCGCGAATAAAGAAGGTGCCGAACAGCGGGCCGCTGGCCCCGCCGACGTTGGAGAGCAGCGTCATACCGGTATTTTTAAGAATAAAACCAATGTCTTTATCGGCAATCGACGGCAGCTTTTCTACCACCTTGCTAAAACCGCGATGCATATTCAGGCCGTGGTCGGCATCGCCGATTTCCCGGTCCAGACCGGTCAAAAAATCGCTCTCTTTGGTGAAGATATCGCCGCAGCGATAGAGCCAGTCTACGATTTGCGTTCTGCTTAATGACATGTCGTTGCTCCTTATTTGCCCCAGTTCAGCGCCGGGGTGTGGACCGGGGCGTCCCATAATGCCAGCGTCTCTTCATCGGCCTTTAGCAGGGTGATGGAAAAGCCCACCATATCCAGAGAGGTACAGTAGCTGCCGATAAGGTTGCGCGCGATAACGATACCGGCCTCCTCGCAGCGCTGCGTCAGACGGTTATAGACGCCGTAGAGTTCGGACAGCGGCGTGGCGCCGAGGTTGTTGACCAGCGCGATAACCCGATCGCCTTTTTGCAGCGCCTGCTTGGTCTGCGTGACCTCCTGCCACGCGCCTTTCACGTTGTCCCAGTGGCGCAGCGTGCGGCTATAGGCGCCGTTTTCCAGCAGGGTATCGAACATTTCGTCAACGGTGCGATCGAGAGAGGTGAAGCGGCGGCGGTCGATGCCCGGTTCGCCGTGAATGCCGACGCCGAACTCCATCTCATCGTCCTGCAGTTCGAATGAGGGTTGCCCGGCGGCCGGAACGGTGCAGGCGCCGAGCGCGATGCCGATAGAGTGGCCGAGGTTGTTGAGCTTGCGCCCCAGTTCGGCGCAGGCTTCCAGCGAGTCGCCGCGTTCGGCGGCCGCGCCCACCAGTTTTTCAATCAGCACGGTATTCGCCACGCCGCGCCGCCCGGCGGTATAGAGGCTGTCCTTCACCGCCACGTCGTCATCGACTACCACGGTGGTAACCTTGACGCCGCTTTCGTGCAGCAACTCGGTGGCGGTTTCGAAGTTAAGAATATCGCCGGTGTAGTTTTTGATAATCAGCAGCACGCCTTCGCCGCCGTCGATGGTCATGGCGCACTCAAACATTTTATCCGGCGTCGGGGAGGTGAAAATTTCTCCCGGGCAGGCCCCGGAAAGCATGCCCTGGCCAATATAGCCGCAGTGCATCGGCTCGTGGCCGCTGCCGCCGCCGGAGAGCAGCGCCACTTTCCCGGCCACCGGCGCATCGGCGCGGGTGACGTAGACCGGATCCTGGTGCAGCGTCAGTTCAGGGTGGGCTTTTGCCAGGCCAGCCAGTTGTTCACTCAGGACATCTTCGACACGGTTAATCAGTTTTTTCATTGTTTATGCTCCGTCGGAGTTTCGATGCGGCCTCTCTGCTGACGGAGGCGGTCATCGTGTAGGGGTACCGCCTGACGATATGCGATATCGGGCGATGTATTGATTCTGGCTGAGTTGGCGGGAAAAAAAATCGCCATAAAATGAGTTTCATTACGAAACGTAATTATTAATTTTTGTTCCTTAATGAAACATTTTTGCGCAAGGAAAGGGAAAAATGCGAAGTAAGGCGCCTCTTTCACCTCGCTTCATCAGCGTGGAAAGCCCGCTCAGAGAAATAATTTTGCCCTTTCTTGCCGCCCGTGGTGGTGAAAAACGTCGACGATCGTCCGGTTGGTGACCTTCTTTTGCGCCAAAGGGGCGGATCGAGATCGCAATCCCATCGTTTCACATGAATTCATGTTTCAATATGAAACAATAAAATTTATGTCCTGTTTCATATCGGGACAAAAAGGGGAAAGATTTTTTTGCCCGCGGCTCGCCCTACAGTGATGGCATCGCTCAGGTAGCGCTTTCGTCCCCGCCTTTGATGTAAGGCCGGACGGAGAAACACCGGGGCTCATCATGTCAAAACATGCACTTATTTGAGGGTGAACGGAATGCTAAAAGTTATTCAATCTCCAGCCAAATATCTCCAGGGACCAGATGCATCCACGCTGTTTGGGCAATACGCCAAAAACCTGGCGGACAGCTTTTTCGTGATTGCCGATGACTTCGTGATGAAGCTGGCGGGAGAGAAAGTGCTGGAAGGTTTGCACAGCCATAATATCAGCTGCCATGCGGAGCGCTTCAACGGCGAATGCAGCCACGTTGAGATCAATCGCCTGATCGCCATTCTGAAACAGCACGGCTGCCGCGGCGTGGTGGGCATCGGCGGCGGCAAGACGCTCGATACGGCGAAAGCCATTGGCTACTACCAGAAGCTACCGGTGGTGGTGATCCCGACGATCGCTTCCACCGATGCGCCAACCAGCGCGCTGTCGGTTATCTACACCGAAGCCGGCGAATTTGAAGAGTATCTGATCTACCCGAAAAACCCGGACATGGTGGTGATGGATACGGCGATTATCGCTAAAGCGCCGGTGCGCCTGCTGGTAGCCGGGATGGGGGATGCGCTTTCAACCTGGTTTGAAGCCAGGGCCTGCTATGACGCCAGAGCCACCAGCATGGCGGGCGGTCAGTCGACGGCAGCGGCGCTGAGCCTGGCGCGCCTGTGCTATGATACGCTGCTGGCGGAAGGCGAAAAAGCCCGCCTCGCCGCCCAGGCCGGCGTGGTGACCGATGCGCTGGAACGTATCGTTGAAGCGAATACCTACCTCAGCGGTATCGGCTTTGAAAGTAGCGGTCTGGCCGCCGCGCACGCCATTCACAACGGTTTCACCATCCTCGAAGAGTGCCACCATCTGTACCATGGTGAGAAAGTGGCGTTTGGTACCCTGGCGCAGCTGGTGCTGCAAAATAGCCCGATGGAAGAGATCGAAACGGTGCTGAACTTCTGCCATACCGTCGGGCTGCCGGTTACGCTGGCGCAAATGGGCGTTAAAGAGGGCATCGATGAGAAAATTCAGGCAGTCGCCAAAGCGACCTGCGCGGAAGGTGAAACCATTCATAACATGCCGTTCCCGGTCAGCGCGCAGAGCGTGCATGCGGCGATTCTGACCGCCGACCTGCTCGGACAGCAGTGGCTGGCGCGCTAATTTAGCGTCGATCTGCCCCGTCTCATTTTAGCGATGAGACGTTTTCTCCCCCTCTGGCGGTAGCCGCCGGAGGGGTTGTCGTTTATGAAACAGCGGATAGGGATATGACTGCGCAGACTCAGAGCTTTCCTTTGGTGATAACCCAGTCGTGGCATCGCTGCAGCAAGTTTATGCAGCGGGAAACCTGGCAGACGCCGCATCAGGCGCAGGGGCTGACGTTTGAATCGATTTGCCGGCGCAAGACCGCGCTGTTGACGATTGGTCAGGCGGCGCTGGAGGATGCCTGGGAGTTTATGGATAACCGCCCCTGCGCGCTGTTCATCCTCGATGAGTCCGCCTGTATTCTTAGCCGCTGCGGCGATCCGCAGACCCTCGACCAGCTGGCGGCGCTGGGATTTCGTGACGGCAGCTACTGCGCGGAAAGCATTATCGGCAGCTGCGCGCTTTCGCTGGCCTCCATGCTCGGGCAGCCGGTCAAAACGACGGGCGAGGAGCATTTTAAACATGCGCTGCACGGATGGTCGTTTAGCTCCACGCCGGTGTTTGATAACCACGGGCGTCTGTTCGGTTCCATTTCCCTGTGCTGCCTGACGGAAGAACAGGCTTCGTCTGACCTCTCCCTGACCCTGGCTATCGCCCGGGAAGTCGGCAACTCGCTGCTCACTGATAGCCTGCTGGCCGAGTCGAATCGCCATCTTAACCAGATGTACGGTCTGCTGGAGAGCATGGATGACGGGGTGATGGCGTGGAACGAGCAGGGGATTTTGCAGTTTCTTAACGTGCAGGCCGCGACGCTGCTGCATCTTGATGCCCAGGCCAGCCAGGGGAAAACCATTAATGAGCTGGTGACGCTGCCGGCCCTGCTGCGTCGGGCCATTAAGCACGCGCGCGGGCTGAACCATGTGGAGGTCACCTTCGAAAGCCAGCATCAGTTTGTCGACGCCGTGATTACGCTCAAGCCAATCGTTGAAGAGCAGGGCAACAGTTTCATTCTGCTGCTGCATCCGGTCGAGCAGATGCGACAGCTGATGACCAGCCAGCTTGGCAAAGTGAGCCATACCTTTGAACAGATGTCGGCGGACGACCCGGAAACCCGGCGGCTGATTCACTTTGGCCGCCAGGCGGCGCGCGGCGCTTTTCCGGTGCTGCTTTGCGGTGAAGAGGGGGTGGGTAAGGAGTTGCTCAGCCAGGCGATTCACAATGAGAGCGAGCGGGGCGGCGGGCCGTATATCGCGGTCAACTGTCAGCTGTATGCCGACAGCGTCCTGGGCCAGGATTTTATGGGCAGCGCGCCGACGGACGATCAAAACGGGCGTCTTAGCCGTCTTGAGCTGGCCAACGGCGGGACGCTGTTTCTGGAAAAAATCGAATACCTGGCGCCGGAGCTGCAGTCCGCGCTGCTGCAGGTGATCAAGCAGGGGGTTTTAACCCGTCTGGATGCCCGCCGCTTGATTCCGGTAGACGTTAAAGTGATCGCCACCACCACCGTCGATCTTGCCAATCTGGTGGAGCAAAACCGCTTTAGCCGCCAGCTTTACTACGCGCTGCACTCCTTTGAAATCGTTATCCCACCGCTGCGCGCGCGGCGTAACAGTATTCCTTCGCTGGTGCACAATCGCCTTAAGAGCCTGGAAAAGCGCTTTTCCTCGCGGCTGAAGATGGATGACGATGCGCTGGCGCAGCTGGTGGCCTACTCCTGGCCGGGCAACGATTTTGAGCTGAACAGCGTGATTGAAAATATCGCCATTAGCAGCGATAACGGCCATATCCGGCTGAGTAATTTGCCGGAATATCTGTTTGCCGAGCGGCCCGGCGCCGACGCGGGCTCCTCGCTGCTGCCCGCCAGCCTGACCTTTAGCGCCATTGAGAAAGAAGCGATTATCCATGCCGCCCGGGTGACCAGCGGACGGGTGCAGGAGATGGCGCAGCTGCTGAATATTGGCCGCACCACGCTGTGGCGAAAAATGAAACAGTACGATATCGATGCCGGCCAGTTTAAGCGCGGACGTATGGAGTAGTTTCCTGTGAGGAATGGTACGAAATAGTCGAGCAGAAAAGCACCACGCAAGCGTTTAGCTGCGGTCTGAATCAAAGAAAGGCAACGATCTCTTTGATATCCCGGCGAAGATGGGTCCATAGTGTCATCATGTTCATTACGTGGTTAATTTTAAGGATAAGAGTATGCCAACAGCAATCGATAAAGCCCTGGATTTTATTGGTGGTATGAACACATCGTTGTCGGTGCCGAATACTATGGATGAAAGTACCGCTAAGGGAATTTTGAAGTATTTGCATGAACTGGGCGTACCGGCAAATCCTGCCGACGTCATGGCCCGGGGTGAAAAGGAGGGATGGGATGCCGGGTTCACGGAAAAAGTGGCCGGCTGGGCGGAAAAAATTGCCTCCGGTAACCGGATCGTCATTAAAAACCCGGAATTCTTCACCGTCTATATGCGCGAACAGCTGCAGGGGCTGGTGTAAGCCGCCTGTCGCGAACCTCACGTTAAGCTGCGGCGCCCCGAGGGGGCCGCACAATGCAAAAGGGCTGACGATTTCTCGTCAGCCCTTGCTGTATCTGGTGGCCCCTGCTGGACTTGAACCAGCGACCAAGCGATTATGAGAATCATGAAAGCCAACCGAAAAACAATAACTTACTTAATAATCATATCGTTAATAAAAAAATATAAGGCAATATAGGGCAATAATTCTAAGCTGCTGCGACACTTTTGCGACAATCTAAAGGGTTGAGTCTGACTGCATCCTCAAGATGGTTGGGGGCGAAGTGTGCATATCTCATTGTCATTTTTATATCGGTGTGCCCCAGTATTTTTTGCAATACGAGGATGTTCCCACCGTTCATCATAAAGTGGCTGGCGAAAGTATGTCGTAAGACATGAGTTAACTGGCCTGGAGGAAGCTCTATCCCTGCGCGATCTAGGGCATTTCTAAAGGCGTAGTAGCACGGGGTAAATAGTGCGCCATTCTTTTTGGGAAGTTCCCCCATTAACTCGTCCGATATAGGTATTGTTCGATTCTTTTTACCCTTAGTCTTGATATAAGTGATCTTCCCCGAGGAAACCTGAGAACGCTTTAGGCTTTCTGCTTCACTCCATCTTGCTCCAGTTGCAAGGCAAATCTTAACGATTATCTCCAAGTCTTCAGCAGAACTGTTGCGGCACTCTTTTAACAGCGATTCAATCTGCTCAGCTGTGAGATATGACATCTCGCTTTCTTCAGTACGAAATTGCCTGACATTTTCCAAGGGGTTGGGTGGCACCCACTCACCTAATCGTTTAAGTTCATTAAAGACAGCTAAAAAGTAAGCGTGTTCAAGGTTCATCGTCCGTGGCGATACCTGGCTAATTCTCTTTGTGCGAGCGAAATGCCCTTCAAGCCTTTTTGCGCGGTATGCGGTAAATAGCTGGGCGCTAAATTCGCTAGCAAGTGGGGAGCCCATGCACTCAGCCGCCCATAGCATGGATTTCTTTCTTTTCTCGCCATCTTTTAAGGTAATCCCGTGACGGTCAAACCAAAGGTGAACTAGGTCGGAAAGACGACGGCGATCTTTCCCATCACCTAGCCAGGGGGAGTCATCAACCTTTTGCATTGTGAAGTTTTCGAATGCAAGAGCTTCCCCTTTAGTAGAGAATTTTTTACGGACTCTTTTACCCTGCTTACCATCGCTACGATTGACTGTATAAAAGTCAGCGACCCATTGCCCATCACTTAATTTTCGTACGGTCATAACTAATCATCCGCTGATTATTGTTAGCACCACACGCCCGATAACGCTTATGTCATCAATGGCACAGTCAAAAGCCGCGCCAGCGCCGCTAACACGAACTTTCTTTACTGGGATCCGGGTCAGTGTCCTTACGCTTGTTTTACCTTCAATATCGACAAGCCATTCACCATCAAACACCTCTGAAAACTCCCGCTCGATAACATACGTCGTTGAGCTTTCAATGATACAAAGAGGTTTCGTTGGTACTGCTTTTCCTGGCAAAAATGTAGCTTTATCCAACATTAGAACCCCTGAGTCATAAAGCTGACCATCGACAATTTTTTGTCTGGGAATTCTCAGAATATTGAGGTCTTCGCCGTCAAACTTTGGCCCATTCCCGGTAACTAGCCACTCAAGCGTAGCGCCCGTCTCAGCCATGCAGCGAACTACGATATCTGCTGGAAAAAAGTCCCTCTTATATCGATTAGCAAGGCTACTACTCGCTATCCCTAGATGTTCTGCAAGAGCGACTTTAGTTCTAAATCCATACGCCTCAATGACACGATCCAAAGTGTCATTTCCGCCTTGTGAAAAATCAATTTGTAGCTTCATGAAAACTTATCCTTGCAAGTTTTCGTGGAGTGATATTAAACTCCGCTTTGTAGGTTTAAAGAAATATTGCCCATTATTGCCCTGTATTGCCGTACAGGTTAACCAGCGGAGTTTGCCTTATGCGACCAAACATTACAATCGTCATCCCTGAGCCTTACCTGCCACTTGAAGAGTATTGCCGCCGTACTGGCACTAACAAAGAAACAGCTAAGAACCTGATTGAATACGGAAAATTACCAATCAAGCCAAAGGGTAAACAGACTAAGGGTCTGGTTGAAGTGAACATGGCTGCTCTGACTATTCAAGCTCTGGGCGAATGCGATATTTCACTTAACGTGTAAATCATCATAGTGATTAGAGGGAGCCTAAACATGTTAGATTTTCGCGTTTCGTCACATGCACACTTTGATGATGCATGCAGAAAATTCGCGGTCACGCATAACGTGAAAGAGCTGGCCGATAAAGCCGGTATCAAGCCGCATACGCTTTACAACAAACTCAACCCGGAACAGCCACACCAGTTAACGCCGCGCGAGATCTGGACGCTGACAGACCTGACCGAAGATTCGAGCCTCGTCGATGGTTTTCTTGCGCAGATCCATTGTCTGCCATGCGTGCCGGTCAACGAACTGGCAAAAGAGAAACTGCAATCCTACGTCATGCGCGCCATGAGTGAACTGGGAGAACTGGCGAGCGGTGCCGTTTCAGGCGATCGTCTTACCCCAGCCCGTAAGCAAAACATGATTGCGAGCGTAAACGCGGGTATTCGCATGCTGTCGCTGTCGGCAATGGCATTGCAGGCCCGGCTACAGGCTAACCCGGCAATGACGAGTGTCGTCGATACCGTCAGCGGCATCGGCGCGTCATTCGGTTTGATTTGAGGTGCTTATGTTGACTAACGAACCGTCATTCGCGTCTCTGCTAAAAAAACGTAGTCCATCCATGCACTATGGGCACGGCTGGATAATGGGGAGCGACGGCCAGCGCTGGTACCCTTTCTGCTCTCAGTCCGAATTGTTGAACGGCTTAACAGCAAAAAAAGTCTCTGCGGTTAAGCGGCTTTTAAATGCATTAATGGGGGCAAAATGAACGAAAGAATTTCTGCTCATGACACCCAGGCGAGCAAGCTTTTTAGCAATGCTGATTGTTCTACTGAGCAACCGAAGACCATGACTGGCGAAGAGTGTTTCGCACGGTTCCATCAAAAAATGAAAGCAACCGAAAATAAGGCGCTACGTAATTTCAATAAGCTTGATGAAGATTTTAAGTTTGTGGTTTTAACGCTTGCTAACCGAAATAATCCGGGTGCATTTCGCTCTGATGAAGTCGGTAAACCATATGAATATTTTGACATGGACCGACGCAAGCTGATTATTGTGTCAATGAACAAAATTTCCCGCTGGGGTGGAATTTTGCCCCGGCATATTTCCATCCATGAATGCTTTTTAGCTAATTAAATAAACCCGTAATTAATGGCGTAAACCCGCCGGGCTTCTTATTGCCCGAAATCAGGAGAGTTAATTATGCGTAATACCGCATCTCGTACCACTAAAGCCACAGTAGATAAGTCTGACCTTAACCAGTTGATGATGGACGCGCGGATACAAGAGCGCCGCGCGCGTGCGGAAGTTATGGCAAGCCGCATGGTTAACCTGGCTAACCACATTAAAACCAACCAACTCGACATTAACGAGGCACTGGAGCTGTTGTTGCAGGAAAGCGAAATTTACCGCCATCAGGCTATGGAGATCCACTAATGGCCGACGCAATGGATTTAGCACAACAGCGCGAGCAAGAAGACCGCGAACGCCACATTAACAATGCGCGCAGCCGTATCGCTGCACCTTCCCGCTTTATCTGTGAGGAATGTGACGCACCAATCCCAGAAGCTCGCCGTATTGCGATTCCGGGCGTGGCCTTTTGCGTGACCTGCCAGCAAATCGCCGAGCTTAAATTAATACACTATCGAGGGGTATGAATTGGCTGTTCAATTCGCTTTTCCGTGGAATGCTCCACGGTCGGCAATAGCCAGCCCATACCTTACCTATGATGAAGAGCATCACCGCAATCGAATGATTGCGGCTTTGCTGCGTGCAAGAAAGGAGCTTTCTCTCCAGCCAGAGTGCGTACGTTTTGACGTTTATCGCACAGCTACTGTGCTGGAACAAAATCAAGGCAGTCAACGAGCCAATGCTTTTTTAATCAGCTTCTGCAAAAAGGCATTGCCACGTCTTGAACTGGTCGCAAAAAAATACGAGAGCGCGGGTATCAACAGCAATGTATCAACCGCCGTTTTCGGTGGTCATTTTGACACCAGACTCATGCAATATCTGGCGTCACGTATGGTCAATCTGGTCGCCAGATATAACCGCCTCCCTGACATGTCGCGCGCCGATGTTGACTTGCTGGCCGGTGACATTGCTAATTTCATTCGTTCTGAGCTGACAAATATTGATGACTCAGGTTTTGGTGAGTTCAAAACGCTATACACCTGGTACATGCACGCTGGAATTATTTCTCTGCAATTCAATGTCACCCCTCCCCATTGGGAGCGCGTGGCAAATAAATACTTCAACAAAGATGATATCGCCCCCGCAGTAATCCGTATGTTTACTGAGTCATGGTGGCGTAATCGTCTGCGTCGTGTCGCATCGGCATGGCGCGAACATCTACAAATTGCAGTCGGCAACGTCAGCAAGAAAAAGCACGCCTACGCGAGTAAAAACTGCGTGACAGACTGGCGCGAGCAGAAGCGCCGCACGCGTGAGTTTCTTAAAGGTCTGGATCTCGAAGACGAAGACGGCAACCGCATCAGCCTTATCGAAAAATACGACGGCTCAGTCGCTAATCCAGCAATACGGCGGTGCGAGCTGATGACTCGCATTCGTGGGTTTGAAAATATCTGTAATGAGCTCGGGTATGTCGGGGAGTTTTACACCCTGACAGCACCGTCTAAATATCACGCCACCACCAAAGCGGGCTACCGTAACAGCAAATGGAATGGTGCCAGCCCGTCGGACACGCAGAGCTATCTAACTGGCCTTTGGGCGCGCATACGCGCCAAGCTGCACCGGGAAGAAGTCCGCATTTTCGGGATCCGCGTGGCAGAACCCCACCACGATGGAACACCTCACTGGCACATGCTTATGTTCATGTTGCCGGAAGATGTCGATCGCGTACGCCTCATCATCCGTGATTATGCGTGGGAGGAAGACCGCCACGAACTGAGAAGCGATAAAGCCAAAAAAGCACGCTTTCATGCCGAGGCCATAGAACCGGAAAAGGGCAGCGCTACCGGCTATGTCGCTAAATACATTTCCAAAAACATCGATGGCTATGCGCTTGATGGCGAGCTCGACGACGAAAGCGGCGAACTGTTGAAAGAGACCGCGCCCACCGTTTCTGCCTGGGCCGCGCGCTGGCATATTCGTCAGTTTCAATTTGTCGGTGGTGCGCCAGTGACGGTCTATCGCGAACTACGCCGCCTTGCCGATACTGAGACCGCGCATGGTCTGAGTGTTGAGTTTGCTGCTGTGCATGATGCTGCTGATGCCGGTGACTGGGCTGGTTACGTTAACGCCCAGGGCGGGCCGTTTGTTCGCCGCGACGACTTGCAGGTACGCACGTTGTATGAACCACGTACCGAGTTTAATCAGTACGGCGAGGAGACCGTCTGTATTCGTGGAGTTTACGACTCTGTCATCGGTGCAGATACCCCAATTATGACCCGTCTCACGCAGTGGAAAATTGTGCCGAAGCGTGCCGTTGATTTGGCCGTTGACGTTAAGGGCGCTCCTGCGCCCTCTCGGAGTTCTGTCAATAACTGTACGGGAGGCGAAAGCGATCAGCCGGAGCTGGATTTATCCAAACCGTTGAGCCGAAGTGAAAGGAGGAGGTTAACGGCCCGACTCAGGGATAAGAAACGAGTCACAAGGCGGGAATTTGTCCACGGAACGGATAAACAAAGCGTGGCAATTGACAGAATAATTGACGAGATTAAGCTCGCAACCGGCGAAACCATCAGCCGGGGTGAGGCGCAGCACCTAATGTCCGGTGGCAAAAGCTGCATCAATGGCAAATGGTGCCGTGGTTCCGCAATCGGAGAAATTTTCCCGGCAGCACCTTCACACCGGGCACAGGCCAGAAAAATCCTAGAACGAGTCGCGGGGTTAGCGTCAATTACTAAGTCGAGACTGTAACTAATCCATATTCATATCATGTACATACGCCATTTTTGTGAGCCATTTTTTTCTTTCATCTTTTTGTTGATACATGATACTGTATGTTTATACAGTATCCCGTTATGGAGGTTATGTGGATAGAGAGTTAAACGAGCAAGTCATGATTGAAAGAGTCGAAATGATTGCGCGGCTGACGACAGAGGGTATGTGTCAGGAAAGGGATCGTGAAATTGCTTTAAATTTAATTGCGGAAATTGCGCGAGGGAACTTGATGAGAAATAACAGTTTCTCGGTTTTTTTTGCTCCTAACTCTATTCAAAAACGATTAAAAAAGGAGCGGGAGGTGAGAGTTAGTATCACGTTGGATAAAGACCAAAAAATTGAACAATCCGTAGTCGATGCTTTCCAGTGTGAGTTGGCTCGACGGGTGCAATCAATTTTCCCATCAACGCTAGTGACAGTAAAAAAAGGAACGATGACTGGCGTTGAACTGGTGGGGTTCGTGCAGGAAGCAGATCGTGAAGCGTTGGGCGCTATTCTTCAGGATGTCTGGGAAGATGAAAACTGGCGTTCATTTCAATGCGTTGTCTAAGTTTTATACATGAAAGGGGCAGAAGCCCCTTGATATAGGTCATGAAAATTTTGCAAGAATATTTAATAAATGACGCCTTGTATTTCCAATATAGGTGACCTTTTCTATTGGTGTCGGTATATAAACTAGTTGATTTTCAAGTCTGTCTTTCGTTAATGTAGCTGAGCCCTCTTGATTTGAAGCCTCTTTTTTGAGGGAAACACCGACAGACTGAACAAACCAATCTAAGTCGGTAGATTGATCTTTAGCCTTCAAAACAGCGGCATGATGATTCGCTGTAAATTTTCCAGCTCTGATTACCTGTAAGCTGCCAGAACTACCATCCATTGATACAACGATAGCTGGCGCTTCGAATATTTTTACTTTCACCCCCTTGTTGTTAAGGGTATTTTCTTTTACTTTATATCCAGTAGGTTTTACCCCTCCACCATAGACATCCAAACCATTAATGTCAAAGTTGGCGTAAATAACCTCTTCTGTAAAACCTTGGCTGCCTTTTGTTATTGTAAATAATTCTTTTACACTGGATTGAGTGTATTTAGTTTCTTTGCCGTAAATGATGGGGAGAGATGTTAGTTCAATGAGTTCTTCAATGAATCGTCCATTAAGTACCTCATTTTCCCCCGTAAGATAGCCATCGACGATAGCCACTCTAGCTTGATAATCATCGAATGATATTTCATCATGCTCTTTTCTCAAATAGGTTTCAGGAAGCAAGCTTAAATCTCTATGTATAGGATTGAAACAATCGTCATAAGACATGCTTGAGTACTTTTTACCCAGCAACTTTCCAAACTCGGATAACCTATTCCTCACAGGAATTTGGTTTATTAGTGCATTATATATTAGACTGGGTTGCTTATTTTCGGAATTGTCAATCCATTGGGATAAATCATTGTGAAGGAACTCTCCATTTTCAGATTTAACATTGGTCGGATATCTTTTGTCGCTATTCGCGTATCCATCATTGTCTACAATGAAATATCCGATTCTTTCATTTTTTATAAGTGCTGATAAGTTTGATATATCACCATCAGCTACTGGTAGCGCTTTTTTTCTTTTCCGAAATATTACAACTGCTGTCTTTTGTTGTGTATATGGTGCAAAGGTATGTTTAGGTAGCGATATTGAGTCACTCACCCAGCAGTGTTTTAAAAAATTGAAACGTGAGTTAGTTGATCTTGGATTTTCCAAGACACCCGTTGGTAATACCATAACGCCCCAGCCGCCCGGCTTAAGTATTTGTATTACTAAATTAAGAAATGCTTCCTCTGCTCGCCCATGGCTACTTTTCCCATAAGGAGGATTAGTTACTACTAGGTCGAAATAATTATCATACTCTTCTAGGAAATCATCTTTTAAACTATCTCGTCCACCTTCGATTCTACTAAAACCATCCCCAGCAAAGTACATATTTACCGACGCTCTTGATGCATTGGCATGGCTTAAATCAAATCCGTAAAATGCACTTTTTGAAAGTCTTTTTAATTCTTTTTCAGTAAAGGTGAAACTACCTTTAATAATTCTGAATAATTCAGTTAAAAAACCACCGGTACCACATGCTGGGTCACACACCTTAATAGATTTTACTTTTTCTTCGTCTTCATCTAATCCAGAGCGTTTCATTAAAATGGGTAATATTGATGAAATTACATGGCGGCCAGTAAAGAATTGGCCTAAAGCTTTCTTTGTTGCATTGTCACCAATACTTTGATAGACCTCACCAAATATATCAAAGTCAGAATGTTCTAACGGCGGAAGGAGGTCTAATAAAGAGAATATTTTACCAAAGTTATCAAGTTTAGTTGGTATTGAATTCAAAGTGCTAATGAAGGAAAATGAAATCTCATCACCATCATTACTTTCTTTAAAGTGGAATATTTCGCCATATTTTGTGTTTAGTTTATCATCACTTAAAATTCGATCGGTTAAGGTCTTGAATCTTTCTCTAACAGCTGAGTCATTATCGAAAACTCCAACTGCAAATGATGGTTGCTCACTCCAGCTTCCCCATGCAGGATTTCTCTCTACTAGCATTCTTAATGTTAGAAGGGCTATAGTAAAGTCAATTGGTTTTCTTCCTTGAGTTAAAGAGGGAATATACCTATAGATGTTTTTAAGTTTCGGCAATAACTCTCTTAGATCGGAGGCAGTAGCCCAACCCTTTTCAGCTAAAAAGGTGCCATGGTTACTAATACCATTTCGAATAACTGCTGAGTTAAAGAAAAAATCTTTGGCTACACTACCCTTGTTTCTTATTTGTACCCATTTATTTTCGTTTGTATAGAATTCGCTAACTAACTCTATTCCGTTAAATCCTACTGCAATTCTTGGTAAGGATGGTTCAAGAGGGAGGTTTTTAAATAATCCCTCAATGTAAAATTTGGCTTCATTCAATGCTGTAATTACAGAAACTGAAGGCCCTTTATTTTCCCACACGCATACAGGATAACTAGTGTTTTTACAACAAAGCAACAAGTCTGGTCGCCCTGTACCATTAGTAGAGGCCTTGCTTGGGAATGCTGAGTCTAATTTGGGGACCCCCACTTTATGCTGATGCACATCATAGCTAAAAGCTTCAGATTCTAATTTTGTCTTAGCATAATGCTGGACATCAGCTTCATTTTTTACAGTGTAATTTTTATCAATAAAATCAATCAGAAACATTTTATTATCCCATTGAATTTTATGACTACCAAAAATATAAGCCATGCTTCTTATGTGGTGTCATGAAATATCCAAAAAAATTCATAAGCTTATGATTCTAACATGGCACCTTAGAGAATGGAATGTCTCACATGGTTGGCTATATTGTAAATTCATTGATTGTGTTTGTTATTTTAAAAAAATAATCCGTACCGGTAACGAATGTCTTTAAGGTGTGAGTGTTTTTTGTACAGTTGAAATGTGCATGCCTTGTTGCATGGGTTTGCATGCAAAATGGAATGTTGTTTTTTTCTCCTATGGCAATGATGGTGCAGTATTTCTAAGTTAATGCACCTGCATTAAAACCGACCCATAAAGCGGGCAGGCGAGGCGGGGAAAGCACTGCGCGCCAGGCTACATTTACGCATTTATTTTCGCAGCCTGAGCGCGTCGTTGCGCTGCGCGGGTTCGCGAGGGTGTTGGTGGGTGATGCGGGGGCGTTCGAGGGCGTAGCGGGCTTCTGAGACGGTCAGGCGTGGGGGTAAGAAAAAACCGCCCGGAGGCGGCGGAAATCAGTCACTTTCGGGGTCGAGGGTGTAGCTTTTGAAGCGGATCACCTCCTGACCAGCCCACGCGTTGACCTCGCGCATCCGGTCCTGTAACGGTATGAGCTCGTTACGGACAAACACCTTTGCCACCTTCTCGATGTCGCCGAGAGAACCGACGTTTTCCGGTTTACCGCCCATCAACTGGAACGGGATGCGGTGCGCGTCGAGCAGGTCGGCAGCGCTGACTTTCTTGATATTGAAAAAGTCGTCTTTCGTTGCCACCTCGCTGAGCGGCACAATTTTAATGCCGTCCGGTTTTCCGTGCGGTGCGTAGAAAAACAGATTTTTGAAGTTACCTAGCCCCTTTGAGCTGCGCATCGCATCACGCAGCGCCTCGACGTCGGTCCCGCTTTGCGCGGCGTCGGTCACATACATGATGTAACCCGCGTGCGCCCCGTTCTGGTAATACTTACGACGGAACAGCGTTGCAGCCTCGTTCAGCCAGGCGGAATTGAGCGCGCTGAGATATTCCGGCATACCATATAGCTCCTGATTGATGTCAGGCTCCAGCAGGTGAAACACGGAGCCCGGCGCGAACGGGTGCGGCTGGTCGAATGACGGCACCCACCAGTAGATATCCTCCTCAATACCACGCCGCGTATATTTTGCCGGTGACGTTTCCAGCTTCAGCGGGCGTCCGGTGACACTCTTTCGGAGTTCTAAAAATGCATTGCCAAACACCAGAAAATCAAGCGCGAAGCGGCTGAAGTCCTGTTGTGACAGGAGCGGGTGCGGAATAAACGTTGAGGCCAGAATGTTGCGCTTAACGTAAATTGGCGAGCTGTGATGAACGGCGGCGCGCAGGCTTTTCGCCAGCCCGGTAAAGCTGACCGGCGGCTCGAACCAGCGGCCGTTATTGACGCATTCCACGTAATCCAGAATATCGCGGCGGTCGAGCACGGCGCTCGGTTCACCAAAGGTAAACGCCTCCACTTTCTGGGGCGCGCTGTCTTTCATGTTGCGCGGGCGCTTTTGTGGCTGCGGCTTGCGGCCTTTGTATTTACTCATCAGTTGAACTCCAGAATGGACGATGTGGCCTGGCCGCTGCCAGCGGTGAGCGGTTCGTTTAACAGCGCGTGCATGGTCGCCCAGGCGACGTCTGCGTGACTGGCTTCCTCGGTGCGGCTGGCCTCGTAGGTGGCGCTGCGCCCGCTGCTGGTCATGGTCTTACGGATTGCCATAAACGAGGTGGTGATGTCGGTGGCGCTGACGTCGTATTCGAGACAGCCGCGGCGGATAACGTCTTTTGCTTTCAGCACCATTGCGGTTTTCATTTCCGGCGTGTAGCGGATATCGCGGGCGGCGGGATAAAACGAGCGAACCAGCTGGAAGACGCCAATACCGAGGCCGGTCGCATCGATACCGATGTACTCGACGTTGTATTTTTCGGTGAGCTGGCGGATGGATTCGGCCTGCGTCGCGAAGTCCATGCCTTTCCACTGGTGACGCTCCAGAATGCGGAACTTGCCACCGGCGACAACTGGCGGCGCGAGCACCACACACCCGGCGCTGTCGCCGCTGTGCGAAGGGTCGTATCCCACCCAGACCGGGCGGGAGCCGAACGGGTTGTCGGCGAACGGCGCAAAGTCTTCCCACTCTTCCAGACTGTCGACCATGCAGCGTTGCAAATCCTCGAACGGGAACACCGACGCCTTGTCGTCAACGAACTCGCACATAAACAGATTGCGGAAGTCGTCGACGCTGTTTTCGCGCTTGAGTTGCTCCAGATTGAACAGCGTACAGCCCCCGGCGAGCGCATCCTCAATGGTGACAATCTGCCGCCACTGACCATCGGGACACGCCACGCCAGCGGCGAGGGCATCATGACTGATATCGATGTCGACGCGTTCACTGACGCGGGCGCGGCCACGGTTAAATAATTCCCCGGACCAGAACGGGTAAGCGCCGTGCGCCAGGGTGGACGGTGTTGAAAAGTAGGTGCTGCGCAGGTGGCTTTGTGAGGCCATGCCTGATGACACTTTGCGCAGTTTCTGGAAGTTGGGGATCCAGAATATTTCATCGACATACAGGTCGCCGTTATGACTCTGCGCGGTGTTGGAGTTGGTGCCGAGAAAAATCAGCTTTGCGCCGTTGTTGCCGATAACAATCGGGTCGCCGGTCAGCTCAACATCAACCCGGCGGGCAAACTGGATGATGTACTCGCGGAATACATACGCCTGCGTTTTACTCGCGGACAGAAAAATCTGGTTATGGCCGGTTTTCAGCGCGTGCAGCAGCGCCTCGCGGGAAAAATAAAACGTCGCCCCAATCTGGCGCGATTTCAGAATGTCGCGAATGCGGTGCTCAAGCCCGGCCCGGTGCCAGCGGAGCTGATACTCGAAAGACTCTGCAAAGAAAATCTCTTCCAGTTTCTCGATAGCCTCGTCGCTGAAAAAGTTCTTTGTCGGCTTTTTACGTTCGCCTTTGTTGCGGTTGGCCACGCGGGGATTCAGGTCAGCCTCGTTTCCGGTCTGGCCGTAGCGGTTAATCCGCGCAAAGCGCTCCATCTGCCGGGCCAGAAAATCGGCGACCTTGAAATCGTGCGGCGTCAGGCTGGGTTTCGCATAAAGCTGGATCAGCCGGGCCTCTAAGGTGCTTTCGACCCGGTTCAGCGGTGCGGTTTCCTCCCAGTGGTCGCGCTGTTTCCAGCTCTGCACCGTGGGGCGTTTGGTCTGCAACATGTCGGCAATCTGCGGCACGGAAAACCCCTGCCAGTACAGCAAAGCCGCCTGGCGTCGCGGGTCGTTTAACAAAGTGGTGTCGGTGGTGATGGTCATGGTTGCCTCGCCGTGATTGATACAGGGCAAGGCTAAAGAAACGGGGGATGTGAATCGCTAAGGTGCTGTTGTGTGAGGGATAAGCCATCCGGGACTGATGGCGGGAGAGCGGCGAGGTCGGGAAACTAGCCCCGACCCGTTAACCCGATATCAGGACTCCTGACAATGGCAAAAAAAGTTTCAAAATGGTTTCGCATCGGCGTCGAAGGCGATACCTGTGACGGCCGCGTTATCAGCGCGACGGATATTCAGGAAATGGCCGAGACCTTTGACCCCCGCGTCTACGGTTGCCGCATCAACCTCGAACACCTGAAAGGCATCCTGCCGGATGGCCCATTCAGCCGTTATGGCGATGTGGTCGAGCTGAAGTCAGAAAAGATTGACGACGATTCGGTACTGAAAGGCAAGCTGGCGCTGTTCGCCAGAATCACCCCGACCGATGACCTGATCGCAATGAATAAAAAATTGCAGAAGGTTTACACCTCCATGGAAATCCAGCCGAATTTTGCCAATAGCGGCAAATGCTACCTGGTCGGCCTCGCCGTGACCGATGACCCGGCCAGCCTCGGCACCGAATACCTCGAATTTTGCCGGGGTGCCAAATTTAACCCCCTTAACCGCTTCAAAGCCGCACCGGGCAACCTGATTTCTGTTGCCACCCTCGCCGAGCTGGAATTCGAAGACCTGCCGGAAAATGTCTTTACCGCCCTGAGCGACAAAGTGAAGACGATTTTCAGCCGCAAACAGGCCAGTGATGACGCCCGTTTTCAGGATGTGCATGAAGCCGTGACGACCGTCAGTGAGCATGTGCAGGAAAACCTCACCGCTACCGGGCAACGTCTTGCCGAACTGGAAAATGCTTTTGCGACACTGAAACAGGACGTCACCAGTAAAGCCGACCAGACCCGCCAGGCATTCAGCCAGTTAAAAACCACGCTGGATAACACCGAAAGCACCACGCAGCCCCGCCGCAAGCTCTCCACCGGTGGCGGTGGCGATGAGCTGCTGACTGACTGCTAAACGGTCATGAATTTATCGCCGGGCAACAGCTTTGCCCGGTCAGACAATCCGATTTAACCCAACAGGAAAGACTATGCGTCAGGAAACCCGTTTTAAATTCAATGGCTATCTGTCCCGCGTTGCCGAGCTGAACGGCATCGACCCGGACGATGTGAGTAAAAAATTCTCCGTCGAGCCGTCCGTCACGCAAACCATGATGAACACCGTGCAGATGTCCTCGGCCTTTTTGCAGAAAATTAATATCGTGCCGGTGGATGAGCTGAAGGGTGAAAAAATTGGCGTTGGCGTCAATGGCACCATCGCCAGCACCACGGACACCAACAGCGGCAAGGAGCGTAAAACCGCCGACTTTACCGCGCTGGAGTCCAGAAAGTACGAGTGCGACCAGGTCAACTTTGACTTCCACTTCAAGTATAAAAAGCTGGATTTGTGGGCGCGCTTCCAGGACTTCCAGCGCCGTATTCGTGATGCCATCATCCAGCGTCAGGCGCTTGATTTCATCATGGCCGGGTTTAACGGCGTTGAGCGTGCCGAAACCTCTGACCGCAAAGCCCATCCGATGCTGCAGGATGTCGCCGTCGGCTGGCCGCAGAAATACCGTAATGAAGCGCCGACCCGCGTGATGAGCAAAATCGTCGACGAGGAAGGGAAAGTGGTTTCCGCTGTGATCCGCGTGGGTAAAAACGGCGATTACGTTAACCTCGATGCGCTGGTCATGGATGCCACCGACAACCTGATTGACGAGATTTATCAGGAAGATTCGGAGCTCGTGGCGATTGTGGGGCGTAAGCTGCTGGCCGACAAATATTTCCCGATCGTCAACAAAGACCAGCCCAACAGTGAAGCGCTCGCGGCTGACATCATCATCAGCCAGAAACGCATCGGCAACCTGCCTGCCGTTCGCGTGCCGTACTTCCCGCCGAACGCAATTATGGTGACGCGTCTCGATAATCTGTCCATCTATTTCATGGACGAAAGTCACCGCCGCTCCATCATCGAAAACCCGAAACTCGACCAGGTGGAAAACTACGAATCGATGAACATCGATTACGTGGTCGAAACCTACGCCGCCGGGTGCTTCATTGAAAATATCAAGCTGGGCGATTTCTCTGCCGCGCAACCGGAGGGCTAACCGATGACGAGCCCCGCACAGCGTCACATGATGCGGGTCTCGGCCATTGAAACCGCGCAGCGGGAAAGTAACCCGCTGCGGCATGCCACTGCCTACGAGCAGATGCTGGTTAAGCTGGCCGCAGACCAACGCACGTTAAAAGCCATCTTTGGTAAAGAGCTGAAAGCCACGAAAAAGCGCGAGCTGCTGCCGTTCTATCTGCCGTGGGTCAGTGGCGTGCTGGAACAGGGCAAAGGCGCGCAGGATGACATCGTGATGACCGTCATGCTGTGGCGTCTCGATGTCGGCGATATCGGCGGCGCGATGGATATTGCCCGCTACGCGTTTAAGTACGGTCTGACCATGCCAGGCAAACACCGCCGCCCGCCGCAGTACATGTTTACCGAAGAGGTGGCGCTCGCCGCCATGCGCACCCATGCCGCCGGTGAACCGGTCGTCGTCAGCCAGCTACTCGACACGCTGGCGCTGACCGCCGCCGCCGATATGCCTGATGAGGTGCGCGCAAAACTGCACAAAATCACCGGCCAGGTGCTGCGGGACAACAAACAGCCCGCCGACGCGCTGGCCCACCTCAGGCGAGCGATGCAGCTCGACTGTCAGGCAGGCGTCAAAAAAGACATTGAACGGCTTGAGCGTGAGCTGAAGCCCAGACCGGCAACGGTCGTTAAAGCCCCGGTAAGCGCGCCGCGCGCCGTGAAAACCACGGCACCGGCTAAACGTGGCCGACCGAAAAAGACCGCCGGTTAACAGAATGCGCCCCGCGCCAGGGCGGCACGCCGGTCGATGAGGGTGATTTACCCGACCTGAGACCGGCGTCCACCGCCCACCTATTCAGAGGTAGTCATGACGACGCTGATTATTAAAAAGAACGATGAGCCGCAGCCGGGTGGCGTGGTGGTCATCCCTCCGCCTGCCAGCGATGAGCCGGTGATAAAAAATACGTTTTTCTTTCCTGACATCGACCCGAAACGCGTGCGTGAAGGGATGCGCCTTGAGCAGACCGTCGCCCCGGCCCGGCTGCGTGAGGCCATCAAAACCGGCATCGCCGAAACCAATGCCGAGCTGTTTTTGTGGCGGGAACAACAGATTGCCGGGGGTTTTAGCAAGCTGGCCGACGTGCCGGCTGACGATCTCGACGGCGAGAGCGTGCGCGTTTTCTATTACCTCCGCGCCGTCACCTCAATGGCAACCGCCACGCTCTACGAGCGTTATCGCGGTGTGGATGCCAGCGCCAGAGGCGACAAAAAAGCCGACAGTATCGATACCACTGTCGACGAGTTATGGCGGGACATGCGCTGGGCGGTATCACGCGTCCAGGACAAACCCCGCTGCATCGTGAGCCAAATCTGATGCAGGCCATCGCACAACAGGGCGACACGCTCGACATGATTTGCGCCCGGTATTACGGGCGCACTGAGGGGGTATTCGAGTCGGTGCTCGCCGCAAATCCGGGGCTTGCCGGGCTCGGCGCAGTGCTGCCACATGGCACGGTGGTCGAACTGCCCGACGTCCAGTCATCCCCCGTAACTGAAACTATTAATCTCTGGGAGTAACCCCATGACGGAAGGTGAAAAAAGCGTCCTGTCACTCTTTGTGATCGGCGTGCTGATTGTCGTCGGTAAAGTGCTGGCCGGTGGTGAGCCCATTACCGCCCGGCTTTTTATTGGTCGCATGTTGCTGGGCGGCTTTGTCTCGATGGTGGCCGGGGTGGCCCTGGTGCAGTTTCCCGACCTGCCGCCCGCCGCCGTATGCGGATTTGGCTCGATGCTGGGTATCGCCGGTTATCAGGCGGTGGAGATTGCGATTCAGCGCAGGATTAAAAAAGGGGAAAGCGATGGCGGTCATTAAGACACACCCCAACGTCGCGGCATTCCTCGACACGCTGGCGTTTTCTGAAGGGACAGCAACGCATCCGCTGACCAGAAACAACGGGTACGACGTCATCGTCACCGGTATTGATGGCAAGCCGGAGATTTTTACCGATTATCGTGAACATCCGTTTGCCGGTGGGCGCCCGGCGAAGGTCTTCAATCGTCGCGGGGAAAAATCCACGGCATCCGGGCGTTACCAGCAGCTTTATCTTTTCTGGCCGCATTACAAAAAGCAGCTCGCTTTGCCGGATTTCAGCCCGGCATCACAGGACAGGCTCGCCATTCAGCTGATCCGTGAGCGCGGCGCGCTGGAAGATTTGCAGCAGGGACGCATTGAGCGCGCGATTTCCCGCTGTCGCAATATCTGGGCTTCTTTGCCAGGTGCGGGGTACGGTCAGCGCGAGCACAGCCTCGACAAACTGGTCGCTGTGTGGCGCAGGGCCGGAGGGGTATCCGCATGAAACCAGTCATTATCCTGCTGGCGATGGCCTGTGCGGGTCTGCTGTGGATGCGCCACGATAACAGCAATCTGCGCACCTCATTTGAACGTGCGAACCGGGTCGCCGGTACGCAGAAAACCACGATCAGCATGCTGAAAAATCAGCTCAATGTTGCCGCAGAGCAGTCGCAACATAAAGAGCTGGCGCAGGTCGCCATGAGGGACAAGCTCACAGCAGCTAACCTGCTGGCTTTCCGGCGTGAACAAACCATCACGAGGTTACTCAATGAAAATGACGTGTTTCGCCGCTGGTATCGCGCTGATTTACCTGATGCTGTGCGCCGGTTGCACCAACGCGCCGCCTGCACCAACGCCGCCGCCGGTGATTGTTTACAACGCCTGCCCGAAGGTCAGCTCCTGCCCGATGCCGGGCAGCGACCCGCTGACTAATGGCGACCTGAGTGCGGATATACGTCAGCTCGAAAATGCCCTCCAGAGCTGTGCCATTCAGGTTGATACGGTGAAACACTGTCAGGATGAAATCGATGCTAAAACCCAACGGCCTGCGAAAAGCCTTAACTGATGCGGTGCCGGTACTGCGTACCAACCCCGATATGCTGCGCGTCTTTATCGATAACGGGAATAATGCGGCAACGCTGGCGCGCTCCCTGTCGTATGAAAAGCGGTACACACTTAACATCGTGGTGACGGATTTCACCGACGATATTGACCTGCTGTTTGTGCCGGTTATGGCCTGGTTGCGCGTCAATCAGCCGGACATCATGACAACCGATGAAGGGAGAAAAAAAGGATTTGCCTGGTACGCTGACATCAATAACGACAGCAGCCTCGATGTCAGCATCAGCCTGTTGCTGACCGAGCGCACCCTTGTCAAAGAGGTCGACGGCGCAATGTACGTTGAGAACATCCCGGAACCGCCACCGCCGGAGCCGGTGGTGCGCCCTGTTGAGATGTGGAGTAATGGCGAGCGGGTGAGTAAATGGGATGAATGACTTCAAACCCTTTGAGGACAAGCTCGCCGGGTTGATAGCGGCCCTTTCTCCTGCCGGACGGCGTCGCATGACCGCCGACATTGCGAAGAAATTACGCCAGGGGCAACAACAGCGTATCAAATCGCAGAAAGCGCCGGATGGTTCGCCCTATACCCCGCGTAAGCGCCCGCCCGTCAGGGCAAAGCAAGGCCGGATTAAGCGCGAGATGTTCGCGAAACTGCGAACCAACCGCTATATGAAAGCGAGCGGTAACGACAGCGTGGCGGTGGTGGAATTTTCCGGGAAAGTGCAGCGCATCGCTCGGGTGCATCAGCTCGGGCTCAAGGATAAACCATCCCCCAAAAGCGCCGCCGTCGAGTACCCACGGCGCCAGGTTTTGGGCTTTACTGAAGATGACCGGAAGCTTGTGGAGCGTGTCATTATCGACTACCTCGCTGATTGAGATGTATCTGCTCCGATTTGAACTGATACAGTTTTTACCGGCAGCACGCAATCAACACGGTCTGGCTAAAGTGGAGCGGTAATGTGCGAAGTTATTTAGAGTGTGCTGCATCGGGCCTGATATGTGTTGCCTATACGCAACATGCCGCCCATCAGTAAAGGGCAGATGTAGCGGTATTAGGCGCAGCTATTTAGTCCAAATATATTTGAGATATCATGATTGCCTCGAGCGGGGTTACATCGAAATAATTATAGTTAGTGTTTAATATATTTTTTTGCTGATTTGAAAAAACAGAGAGCATTTCTTCAGAAAAAAATAAAGACTCCTTCTTCATTAAGGCCGACATCCAAAAATATATACTAAGCGCCCCATCTTCATCAACTACAAAAGGATCATAATTCTTCTCACTATTATCTTTCGCAACAATAATGTATCCATGCTCATTAACTGGAAGGTAAAATACAAAGTGCGGTTCACCAGCACTTCCGTCCTCTAATCGAGCATCAATCATGATAGAAAAACAACTTCTAACATACTTCACTTTCATTATGTTGAATTTTAATGCTGTCGACTCATCAATTCCCCCAAAAATCTTATCATACAAAGATTCATATCTATTAATGTCGTTCTTCATTCTTTTAATTTTTTTATTCATTTTAATGTAATGTTCATTTGCATTTTCTAGAGCAATTAAGTCAATATCTTCCTGCTTATTAATACGCTCTAGGCATTTATCATTCCACTCATCACTCTGTTCATTTTGCAAGTTTATTTCTAACCTCAGATCGAAAATTTGTTTTTTTAACACTCTCATAACACTCAAATTGACAAATTTAGCATTTATTGACGATCCCTCATCTAATTCTCTAAAAATATCCCGATCATGCTTTCCACAATACCCGGGAAATGAAGATATATAGTCTATATGCCTTTCCTTAAAAATACATTTAGCTGGATTTGAATTTATATCTGATGCGAAGTAATACATTTCATTACTAGCATTAGCTAACGGTGCTAATACGGCTGACTTTGAAATGACATGCGACTGTATAGCTGGTTCAGTACAGTTGTAATGACAACATTTATATTGGTGCTCTTTCTTTATTTTTTTCTTTTTCTTTTTCTCTATTTTACTTAGCAACTCTCTTAATCTTGACTTGATTTTTGGTGTTGGGTTGTCTATTATGCTTTGATATATATAAGGTTTAATTGTATCCGATAAGCCATCTATTAAAGCATTAACATCAGTCCATGTTAAATTATTATAGTTTTCCAAGAGGATGTTTATGATTTTTTTATCATTTATATTCATATTAAATTAACCGATATAAAAACATTCCAATTTCAGGATTAATGACCTACTCATTGAACCCTAACTCAAAAAACAACGTTCAAAATAATGTCGTTTCATAGTTCTAGAAACTTACCACACACCTTGTCTATACTCAATGAAATAAATTTACCCCTCTATGCATACTGTTAAACACCGCAAGTACATATTATATAGTTTTATGCTTGGACAATACTTCTGTCAATTACTAAAAATCCCCACTGCTATTTAGAATCATTAGCACAACTATTGGTTAGTGCCCCGGTAACTTTACAGGTGTTTGTAATTACAGCTTGCTCAAACCTTTTTCAGCAAACCAGATAAACTTCCGCTACTGGCAGAGAGCTGCCTGTCAGATTAGGTTTGCTCTGTGCCATGGACGAGTCAGGTCAAATCCGGGGTGATACCGATAACGTTGTGCCAGCCAGGGCAAAACGCCCTCAGATTGCCGCCGGTTCACCTCGGCGGCATCCTTTCCCCTATGAATACTCTCGCATCTATCCAGGAACTCGCCAGGGCGATACGCAACATGATCCGCACCGGCGTCATTGTCGAAACTGACCTCGAAGCCGGGCGCTGTCGCGTGCAGACAGGCGGCATTTATACCGACTGGCTTCAGTGGCTGACGCACCGCGCCGGGCGTTCGCGCACCTGGTGGGCTCCCTCCATCGGTGAACAGGTGATGATTCTGGCCGTGGGCGGTGAACTCGATACCGCTTTTGTGCTGCCGGGTATTTATTCCGACGACAACCCCGCGCCGTCAGTGTCGGCGGATGCCTGGCACGTTGAGTTTCCCGACGGGGCCGTCATGAGTTATCAGCCGGAAACCGGCGCGCTGACCGTCACCGGCATTAAAACTGCCGATGTGACCGCATCCGGTTCGGTTGCCGTCAGCGTGCCGGTGGTGCTGGTCAAAGCCTCCACCCGCGTCACCCTCGATACGCCGGAGGTGGTCTGCACCAACAAGCTGACGACCGGCACGCTGGAGGTGAAGCAAGGCGGCAGGATGTCCGGTGATATCGAGCACAGCGGCGGTGCTTTCACATCAAACGGTGTCCAGGTGGATAAACACGGTCACGGTGGCATCAAACGCGGCGATGAATGGACGGAGGGGACCCGATGACAGCCCGTTATCTCGGTATGAACCGCGCGACCGGCGAGCGCATTTCAGACGTGGACCATATCAGCCAGAGCATCGGGGATATTCTGCGCACGCCCGTCGGCTCCCGCGTCATGCGTCGCGAATACGGCTCGCTGTTGTCGCAGATGATTGACCAGCCTCAGACCCCGGCGCTTGAGCTGCAAATTATGGCGGCGTGCTACATGGCGATCCTGAAGTGGGAGCCGCGTGTCAGGCTGACCAGCATCACTACCGCGCGGCTGTTTAACGGGCAGATGGTCGTCGAGGTGACCGGACAAATCACCGATACCGGCGAGAGCCTTTCCTTAACCATTCCTGTGAGTTGAATCTATGGCAGTTATCGACCTGAGCCAGCTCCCCGCGCCTGATGTGGTGGAAACGCTGGACTTTGAAACCATCCTCGCAGAGCGCAAGGCCACGCTGGTTTCGCTCTACCCGGAGGATGAGCAGGAGGCGGTCGCCAGAGCACTGACGCTGGAGTCAGAGCCACTGGTGAAATATCTGGAAGAGAATGCCTACCGGGAGGTGATTTTACGCCAGCGTATTAACGAGGCGGCACAGGCCGGCATGGTGGCCTATGCCATTAAAAACGACCTCGACCAGCTTGCGGCAAATAATAACGTTGAGCGCCTGGTCATCACCGCCGCAGACGATACCCAAATCCCGCCGGTGGCGGCGGTCATGGAGTCCGACAGCGATTTACGTCAGCGCATCCCGGCGGCCTTTGAAGGGATGAGCGTTGCCGGGCCTGCCGGTGCCTATGAATTTCACGCCATGAGCGCCGATGGTCGGGTGGCGGATGCCACGGCGAACAGTCCCGCCCCGGCAGAAGTCACTGTCGCGGTGTTGTCGCGGGAAGGTGACGGCACGGCATCGGATGATTTGCTGCTGGCCGTCACTACGGTGCTGAATGATGAGACGGTACGCCCGGTCGGTGACCGCCTGACGGTTGTTTCGGCTGAGATTATCCCTTATGCGGTCGACGCCGTGCTGTACGTGTACCCCGGCCCGGCGACTGAGCCCATTCTGGCTGCCGCCAGAACACAACTGACCGCCTATATCACCGAGCAGCGTCGCCTCGGTCGTGACATCCGGATGTCAGCGATATACGCCGCGCTGCATGTGCAGGGTGTCCAGCGCGTTGAGCTGCTTCAGCCGCGGGCGGATGTGGTGCTCGATAAAACTCAGGCCGCGTACTGCACCGATACCCGCGTGGTGATTGGGGGCTCGGATGAGTAATTCACTGATGGCGACCGGATCATCACAGCTGGAACAGCACGCCGCCACCGCGTGCGCCGTCATCAGTGACCTGAATGTCCCCTTGCGTGACCTGTGGAACCCGTGGAAATGCCCGGTGAAGTTCCTGCCGTATCTGGCGTGGGCGTTTTCCGTCGACCGCTGGGAGGAAACCTGGTCAGAGAGGGAAAAGCGCCAGGCGGTCAGCGATGCGTTCTGGATCCACCAACGCAAGGGAACGGTGGCGGCGGTTCGCCGGGTGATTGAAAACCTCGGCTACAGCATGACGTTACAGGAGTGGTGGGAGGTGGCCGACCCCGCCGGGACGTTCCGCCTTGAGATTGACCTGAATGATATCGGTATTACCGAGACGATGATTAAGG
>OKHN01000141.1_pt1 | contig 39078 bp, 55 predicted proteins | sample 1612511 | NCBI WGS metagenome assembly OKHN01 (sample SAMN04436800, study PRJEB24849) | human gut metagenome | biome: human gut; feature: NICU; material: stool | host: Homo sapiens | place: USA: Saint Louis, MO | collected 2011-04-20
TGCAGGAGCGCATCGCGGAGCTGATGAAGCAACGCAACAAGCGAACGAAGATCAGCGCTGACTATGTGCTTAACCGACTGATTGAAATCGATCAGATGGACGTGCTGGACATCTTAAATGATGACGGCGGCCTTAAGCCAATCAGTGATTGGCCAAAGGTTTGGCGAACATCATTAAGCGCAATGGATATCAACCGTATCCGCATGGCAGGTAAAGATGGGGACGACGATATTGAATCTACACTGCAGAAAGTTAAATGGCCTGACAAGGTGAAGAACCTCGAGCTGATCGGTAAGCACGTCGATGTTCAAGCATTCAAAGATCGCGTAGACGTCAATGTTAACGTAACCCTGGCCGATCGTATGGCCAACGCCCGCCGGCGCGCACTGGAGAAAAATACCAAGTGAGTGATGACGAAGAGCTACTCGAGCAGCAACTCGTTGAGGATATCGCCAGCTTCACGCATGACCCTCACGGCTACGCGCTCTATGCGTTCCCCTGGGGCGAGGAGGGAACCGAGCTGCACGACTCCGCAGGGCCGCGTCAATGGCAGGGTGAAGCATTCGATGAGATTGGCGGCCACCTTCAAAACCCAGCTACCCGCCACCAACCGCTGCTAATCTGCCGCGCTTCAGGCCACGGCATTGGAAAGTCTGCCTGGATCTCTATGCTGGTGAAGTGGGGCATGGATACCTGCGAAGACTGCAAGGTAGTGGTGACCGCAAACACCGAGAACCAGTTACGCACCAAGACCTGGCCGGAGATCGCCAAGTGGCAGCGCCTATCCATCACCAGCGACTGGTTTAACTGCACCGCGACCGCGATCTATGCCAATGACCCGGCACACGCAAAATCTTGGCGCGCCGACGCCGTTCCGTGGTCAGAGAACAATACCGAGGCATTCGCCGGCCTGCACAACAAGGGAAAGCGCATCATCCTGATTTTCGATGAGGCATCCAACATTGCCGATCTGGTGTGGGAGGTTGCTGAGGGGGCGCTGACCGATGAAGGGACCGAGATTATCTGGGTAGCGTTCGGGAACCCGACGCGCAACATGGGGCGGTTTCGTGAGTGCTTCCGCAAGTATCGCCACCGCTGGAAGGGTAAGCAGATCGACAGCCGCACAGTGGAAGGCACGAACAAAGAGCAGATCGCCAAGTGGGAGGAGGACAACGGAGAGGATAGCGACTTCTTCAAAGTGCGTGTGCGCGGGATATTCCCTGACGCCTCTGAGACACAGTTTATCCCCACTGGACTCACTGATGCAGCGCTGGCGCGGGTAGTTACCGAGCGCGATGTGGCGCATGCCCCGACAATCATCGGTGTCGACCCGGCATACTCCGGCGCCGATGACGCGGTGATATACATGCGGCGCGGGCTGCATGCGAAGCTTTTATGGCGTGGCAATAAAACCACCGATGACCTGATCATGGCCAAACGCATTGCTGACTTCGAAGACCAGTATCACGCCGATGCTGTGCATATCGACTTTGGCTATGGTACTGGCCTGCACTCAATCGGTAGCGGCTGGGGGCGCTCATGGACGCTGGTGCCATTCGGTAGCGCATCGAGCGATCCGCAAATGGCGCGCAAGCGCGGAGAGATGTTCAACAATTGTAAAACATGGCTCAAGTTAGGCGGCGCGCTGGACGAGAGAGAAACAGCAGAAGACCTGTCGTCGGCAGAGTACAAAGTTAGAGTTGATGGAAAGATTGAAATGGAGCCTAAAGAAGACATTAAGAAGCGTCTTGGCAGGTCTCCGGGTTGCGGCGATGCGCTTCTGCTGACGTTCGCATTCCCTGTGACAAAGCGCCAGCACGCATTGCCAGGAGAGAAGCGCGGCGGGGCGGTGACAGATTATGATCCCTATGCGTGATGGTTTTACAGAATATCGAACTACCTGAATTTCTCAGGTAGTTGCCATAAAAAAGCCCGCTTCCGCGGGCTGTTGTCACAACAGCTTAATCTTGTCGAACGCTGCACTGATATTCTCAGCAATCGCTTCCAGGCTTTCCTTGCTCTCATGGCCGCCGCGGTCGATAAGTATGCTGCGCAGCGCATCAAGCTTGGCGTGGTATCGCGTTGCAGCCTCCATTGCTATTTCACTTGGGGATGGGTTGAATTCGGTTTTTGCTTTGGTCATGGTTGATTCCTCGTTAAAAAAATGCCCGCGCAAGGCGGGCTAAATCCTACACACAGCATTCCAGGTTGATAACGGTCACGGCACAACGGAAAGAGCACTGACTTCGAGCAGACCTTGCGCGCAGGAACGACGATCAATCTCAATGCTCTTACCTGTTGAACCATCGAGAGCACCGACACCAGTTTTATACTGTGTAGAGTGATAGAAGCTGGCTCGGCTCATGCTCTCAATGATTACCATAAAGGTAATTTGTTTTGATTATAACGTCAACAAATTAGTCAAAATAATTCTCATGTGGTTTAATTGGTAATTATTTGGGAGGGTTACGCGCATGTGCATGAGTACGCCGAAGGTTTCAACGCCACCGCAGCCACAGGCAGCGCCGCAAGCGCAGGATGCTGCAGTGATTGATGCTGCCGATAAGGATAAGGCTCGACGCCGTGCAGCCGCTGGCCAACAGTCAACAATCCTTACTGGTGCGCAGGGCGCCACTGGCCAAGCCAGCACCACCGGCAAAACTCTGTTGGGTGGCTGATCATGGCTGAGCAGGAATCCCGCAAGCAGTTTCTGGAAAAGCAGCTATCTCAGCTCGTAACCGCGCGGACGTCGTATGACTCGCACTGGAAAGAACTGAGCGATTTCATCCTGCCAAACTGCGGGCGATTCCTTACAACCGACGCTGGCCGTAATAAACGCAACACCAAGGTTGTTGACCCTACCGGCGGGCTTGCTTCGCGCACTCTTGAATCTGGCATGTTGTCCGGCATCACCAGCCCGACGCGCCCGTGGTTTTCTTTGAGCACTCCCGACAAGCAATTGATGGATAGCTGGCCGGTCAAGATGTGGCTCTCTCAGGTCGTCGAATTGATGAACGACGTGATGAATAAATCGAACTGGTATCAGTCCCTGACGGTGCTCTACCGCTACCTTGGCACATTTGCCACTGGTGCGATTTCCATCCTGGAAGATGAAGAGGATGTGATCCGCACGCATGTGCTGCCGATCGGGAGTTACTACATCTCGAACAGCGATCGCCTGCAGGTCGACACCGTCTTCCGCAAATTCTCCATGACCTGCCGCCAGTTGGTGGCGAAGTTTGGAAAGGAGAACGTGAGCGATGCTGTGGCGTCGGCATGGGATACCGGTTCGTTTGAAACGTGGTTCGAAGTTGTCCATGCCGTATTGCCGAACACCAACCGTGACACCGGAAAGCTGAACGCGAAGAACAAGCGTTTCAGCTCGATTTATTACGAACCAGGCGGCTCCGGCGACAAACTGCTGAGCGAGTCTGGTTTCGATGAAATGCCTATCTTGGTGCCGCGCTGGGACATCAACGGCGAGGATGCTTACGGCTCATCATGCCCTGGCATCCTTGCGTTGGGCGGCGTGAAAGCGTTGCAGCTTCAGCAGAAGCGCAAAGACCAGGCGATCGACAAGCTGGTTAACCCGCCAATGATGGCGCCAAGTTCGATGAAGAATGAACGCCTGTCGTTGCTGCCTGGCGATGTTTCCTACTACAACGGTGCCGGAGACACGGCTGGATTCAAACCGGTTTACGAGATCAACCCCCGCATTCAGGAACTGCTCGGCAGCATTCAGGACGGGCGCCAGCTTGTTAATGAGTGCTACTTCGTTCCGCTGTTCAACATGTTCAGCAACATCAACACCCGCAGCATGCCGATCGAAGCGGTCAACGAGATGCGCGACGAGAAGATGCTGCAGATCGGCCCGGTGCTCGACCGCCTGAACGATGAACTGCTGGACCCCGCTATCGATCGGATTTTCAACATCATGATGCGCCGCGGCATGTTGCCACCGCCTCCGGATGAACTGCAGGGTCAACCGCTGCGCGTGGAATACACCAGCGTGATGGCGCAGGCGCAGAAGTCTGTTGGCATTGGCTCCATCGAGCGATTTGTCGGCTTCATCGGGAACATGGCTGCGGCAGGGTTCCAGCAGGCCGCTGACAAGCTTGATGTTGATCAGGCGATCGATGAATACGGCGACATGCTTGGCGTTCCTACGACTATCACCAAGTCCGATGAGCAGGTGCAGGCAGAGCGCGAACAGCGCGCGCAGCAGCAACAGGCAGCGCAGAGCCTGCAGATGGGCGCCGGCGCCGCGGATATCGCGAAGACTCTCAGCCAATCAGGAACTGCAGACCCTAACTTACTGACCAGCATTCAGCAGGCTATGCAGCAAGGCCAGGGGGCGCAGCAATGATGACTCGCGAGCAGCTTCAGCAACGCCACGCTGACGACGTGAAGAAGGTGATGGCAACAGAGAGTGGCCGCCGTTTTGTATGGGGGCTTCTCGATCAGGCTGGTGTGTTTCGCATCTCATTCACCGGCGAGGTGAACAGCACAATTTTCAATGAAGGTAACCGCAATTCAGGGCTGGCGCTATTCAACGATGTGTTGAAGTTCTGCCCTGAACTGTACCTAAAGATGGCCGCCGAGGCCGAGAAAGACAGAGAGGCTAATCATGGCAACACAACGCCAGAAAGTGATTCGGAATGACGGCGGCGTGCAAGTCGTTAAAGTTCTGAGCGGCGGCGGTTCCTCCGTTGCGTGGGGTGATATCACCGGTAAACCAACCACATTTGCACCGCCGGCGGCAACTGCTTCGGTAGTAGGCGGCGTCAAGCAGGCTGCAACACAAGCTAACTCTACCGCAACCGATGCGGCTGGGCTGGTAACTGACTTTAATGCTCTGCTGGCCAAGTTGAAGGCCGCGGGGATCATGGCTTAAGAGGCAACGAATGAACTTGTTCGAACGTTTGATGTATCGCCGCCTGTGCTCTGAAGCTCCGCCGGAAGGTGGTGATGGTGGCGCAGCTCCTGCAGCAACCGGCGATAACCCGGCAGCAGATGCCAATGCAGCTAATCCGGGGGAAGGTGAAAAGCCGGAAGGCGAAGGAAAACAGGAAGGTGGCAAGACGGCAGAAGAACTCGCGGCAGAAAAAGACGCGAAAGAGAAAGCCAATAAGGAAGCTACGGAAAAAGCGGAAAAGGAAAAGAAACCTGCAGCGCCGGAGAAATACGAGTTCACACCGCCGGAAGGCCAGGAACTGGATGCCAATGCTCTGGCTGTGTTTGAGCCGATCGCCAAAGAACTGGGATTGAGCCAAGAGCAGGCGCAAAAGCTGGTCGACATCTATCCGCAGATCCAGCAGCAGCAGGCAGACGCCTGGAGCAAGCAAGTTTCGGATTGGGGTGAGCAGGTCAAGGCCGACAAAGAAATCGGCGGCGACAAGTTCAACGCCAGTGTAGGCGCCGCGCAGCGCGCGCTGGATCAGTTCGGCAACACAGAGTTGCGCGAATACCTGAATGCGAGCGGCCTGGGTAATCACCCGGCACTGGTTCGCTTCTGTGCAAAAGTCGGCAAGGCGATGGCTGAAGATACCTTCGTCGTGCCAAATCAAGGCGGTCAGCGTAGCACGGCAGACCTTCTCTACGGTAATAAGGAGTAACACCGAATGGCTATTAAAGGCATTAACGCGCTGACGCTGGCAGACCACGCAAAGCGCATGGACCCGGACGGGAAAATTCCCGCAATCGTTGAGTTGCTTTCTCAAACTAACCCTTTCCTTTCGGATATGGTGTTTGTTGAGGGAAATCTTCCTACTGGTCACCGAACCACTGTTCGCACGGGTTTGCCTTCAGCAACCTGGCGCCTGCTTAACTATGGCGTGCAACCAAGCAAATCTACCACCGCCCAAGTAACTGACAGCACTGGCATGCTGGAAGCTTATGCTGAGATCGATAAAGACCTGGCGGATTTGAACGGCAATACCAATGAGTTTCGACTGTCAGAAGACCGCGCGTTCATTGAGGCGATGAATCAACAGATGGCTGAAACGGTGATCTATGGTGATACGCGCATCAATCCGCAACGGTTCACTGGCCTGGCTGCTCGCTACAACGACAAGTCTGCCAAAAATGCTCAGAACATCGTTGATGCTGGCGGCACAGGTTCTAATCTGACGTCTATCTGGTTGGTTGTCTGGGGCACAAACACAGTCCATGGCATCTTCCCTAAAGGCAAAGCTGCAGGTTTGAGCCACGTTGACAAGGGGCAAGTCACTCTTGAAGACCAGAACAAAGGGAAATACGAAGGCTACCGCACTCACTACAAGTGGGACAATGGCCTGACTGTTCGCGACTGGCGCTATGTGGTGCGAATTGCCAACATCGACACCACAAAGCTGGGCGCCGACGACGGCCCGAACCTGGCGAAGCTGATGGTACAGGCTTTGCATCGCATCCCTAACCTGCAGATGGGTAAGGCTGTGTTCTATATGAACCGCGATGCGGCTGAATACCTGGACATTCAGGCAACTGAAAAAGCTTCTCTGGGGATCAGCGTTAAAGAAACCGAGGGCGTGTGGTGGACTTCGTTCCGCGGCGTGCCAGTGCGCACCTGCGATGCTCTGCTGAGCACTGAATCACAGGTTCAATAATCCCGGCTGAGCCGCCGGGTGCGGCTCTCCTTTCTCACTGATGGAGAGACAAAATGATCCTCGACTATCTGAATATGTTCTCGCAGGCGCAGGCTGTTACGGCAACCGCGCCATCTACTGACGTAATCGACCTCGGCCCGCTGTATGCCGGCAATGATGTGCGCGATATCGGCCCTGGCTACCCGGTTGAGTTTCTCGCTCAGGTGGCTTCCACTGCCACGGCTGGCGGTTCCGCGACAGTAACGATCAGTCTGCAAACATCAAAGACCAGCGATTTCGCCAGTGCAACCACACTGCTGCAGACCGGTGCAATCGCAGTTGCTGATCTGAAGGTTGGTTATCGCTACGTGGCCACTGTTCCACATGGTGTGCAGCGCTATCTGCGCGTCAACTACACCGTGGCCACTGGCCCGTTGACCGCCGGTACTTTCACTGCTGGCCTGCTGCTGGATGCTGATGCACAACGCAGCTATGCAAGCGCCTTCAACATCACTGTTTAACGGGGCGTGACATGTCACAACTGAAAATGTACCGCGTCACGCGGAAGTCATTCATCAACGGGCATCTGCTGGAAGAGGGCGACACAATCGAATACGGCGGCAAGGCTGGCGACAACCTGCAGCTGATCGATGGTGATGGCAATCTGCTGGAAGAGGGCGGCGGCGACAACGACGACAGCGCGAAGCTGGCCGCCCTGCAGCAGCAGTATGAAGAAATCTTCGGCACCAAGCCGCACCACAAAGCGGGCATCGCCAAATTGTCAGAAGAAATTGAAGCCAAGCGCAAAGAGTTAGGCATCAACTAACAAAGGGGCTTCGGCCCCTTTCTTTCCTGGAGTCCTCGCATGAAAACCGTAAACCTCAAGATCGGCACAGACACCTACGAAAGCGAAGGCGGAAAGCCGGAGACTCGCGACGAATATCCGTGGGGGCTTCGCTTCACGCTGAACAATGACACATTGGAAAAGCTGGGGATCCCACTGCCAAAGGTTGGCGAATCACTGACAATTGGCGGCCTGGCTAAAGTGCTGTCTGTCTCCACCCGCACCGAAGGTGATAAAGCCGAAAGCAGCGTTGATCTGCAATTCACTGATATTGGCGTAGAGCCGGCGGCCGCGCCGCAGCGTTCTGCTGCTGACACACTTTATGGCGACGCAGGGGGCGAGTGATGGCATCCGTTATCCAGATCTGCAATGTGGCGCTTGGTCGACTTGGTAACAGCCGAGTGATTGCCAGCCTGACGGAAAAGAGCAAAGAAGCGTCGGTGTGCTCGCTGTTTTATGAAGACTGCCGCGACGCGGTGCTGGCTGATTTTCCGTGGAGATTCGCCACAAAGCGTGTAGCCCTTGCCGATCTGGATATCGAACAGCCTGATTGGCAATACAGTTACCGCTACCCGGTGGACTGCCTGCGCATTGTTGCGATCGTCTCTCCAGACGGTGAGCGCTTTATTACGCCAGAACGGCGCGTGCCGTATGAGGTCGGTTCTGATGAGAATGGCACTGGCCGTTTGATATTGACTGACCTGCCGAAAGCATGGCTGCGCTACGTGACACGCGTCACTGACCCCAACATGTTTGATGCAGAGTTCCGCGATGCACTTAGCTGGCGCCTGGCTGCAGAAATCAACATGCAGATCACTGGCGATGCCAGTCTCGGTAATCGCGCCGAGCAGAAATACCAACTCACCATTTCATCTGCGTCAACGCTGAGCATGAATGAAACCCAGGAGCCGCCGGCGCCGTGGTCTGAGGTTTCCGACGCGAGGGCATCATAATGACAACCAGCCTCATTCAACCGTCCTTTGCTGGTGGCGAAGTATCGCCAAGCCTTTACGGCCGTGTTGACCTGGAGAAATACCAGACTTCACTGCGCCGCTGCCGTAACTTCATCGTGCGCCAATATGGCGGTGTTGAGAACCGGCCGGGAACGCGCTATGTGGCGCCTGCAAAGTTTCCCGATCGCAAGTGTCGTCTGATCCCGTTCCAGTTCAACACGGAGCAGACCTATGTGCTCGAGGTCGGCGATCATTACTTCCGCGTGTTCATGGATGGAGCACAGGTCGTCTACTCATCCGGCACCAGCGCTGGCCAGCCTGTAGACGTAACAACGCCGTGGGCCGCTGCTGATATCGACCTGCTGAAATATACGCAGAGCGCAGACGTGATGACGGTTTGCCACCCGAACTACCCACCTATGGAAATCCAACGCTATGCGCACGATGATTGGCGCACTGCAGAGGTGGCCACGGTCAGCGGTCCATTTGCTAACGTGAACATTGACGAGTCGATCACTGTCTACGCCAGCGCGACAAGCGGAACGGTAGACCTTACAGCTAGTGCATCGATCTTCAAAAGCTGGCATGTTGGAAAGCTGTTCTACATGGAGCAGAAGAACGTCGACACGGTCGGGCGTTGGGTTACCGGTGAGCAGGTTAGCGTTGGGAATATCTGCCGATACCAGGAGAACTATTATCGTTGCGTTGATGCCGGAGAGCGAGGGCACACCGGGCCAGTGGCGCCAACTCATACCACTGGTGATAGCTGGGATGGCTGGGCCGTAGCCGGTTCTGATGCCTATGGCGTCAAATGGCGTTACTTGCATTCCGGCCGAGGAATTTGCCGCATTACGGCCGTAAGCGGCGACGGGATGACCGCCACTGCCGAAGTGGTGATCCGCAAGGATGGAGAGATCGAGCTACCCGGGCAGGTAGTTGGCTCCGAGTCGGCAACATACAAGTGGGCGCATTATGCCTGGAATGGTGATGCTGGCTATCCTGGCACTGTCGTGTACTTCCAGCAGCGCTTGATGTTTGCCGGATCACGCAGTCAGCCGCAAACAGTATGGACCAGTCGCAGCGGAGACTATAAGGACTTTGGCACATCAAACCCGACCGTTGACGATGACGCGATCACCTATACCTACGCCGGGCGCCAGCTCAACCAAATCCGTCATCTGATTGATGTCGGATCCCTCGTCGCGCTAACCAGCGGTGGCGAATACAAGGTGAACGGCAACCAGCAAGGGACGCTAACCCCGTCGGCATTCCAATTTTCAAGCCAGGGGCAGAATGGCGCCAGCCACGTGCAGCCGATTGCGATCAGCAACGTCGCGCTATTTATACAGCAAAAGGGCGGCGCGGTGCGCGACCTTGCCTACTCGTTTGACGTTGACGGCTTCCAGGGTTCTGACCTGACCATCCTCGCTAACCACTTCTTTACCGGGTACCAGATTACCGATTGGGCGTTCTCCATCACGCCTATGTCGATCGTTTGGTGTACACGCAATGACGGCGCGCTGTTGGGATTAACCTACCTACGTGATCAGCAGGTAGCGGCATGGCACTTACACCCGGGTGCCGGGCGCTATGAATCAGTGTGCAGCATTGCCGAAGGAAACGAAGACGCGCTCTATTGCGTGGTTGAACGCACCATCAATGGCCAGCAGCGACGCTATATCGAGCGTATGCAGAGCCGCCTATACGATGTGATGGACGATGCCTTTTTCGTTGACTGCGGCCTGACGTATGACGGCAGGAACCGTGACGCCAGCAAAACCATGACCCTGACCGGTGGCGCAGGCGACTGGCCATACGACGAAGAGATGACGCTGACGGTGGCCGGCGCCAGTTACTTCACTGGTGGCGACATTGGCAGTGAAATCCACATGCCTTATGTCGAGGATAATGTAAGCAAGGTGCTGAAGTTGCTGATCCGTTCGGTGACCAGTGGAGACCAGGCAACCGTTACCAGCAACCGAAATGTGCCGCCGCAGTTCCGTGGTGTCCCGGTCAGTGACTGGAGCATGGCGCGCTCTGCATTCGCAGGGCTTGACCACCTCGAAGGCCAGACCGTGAGCATTTTGTCAGATGCCAACGTTGAGCCGCAGAAGGTAGTCAATGCTGGCGCTATCACCCTGGAGAAAGCCGGTGCCGTAGTGCATGCAGGCCTGCCGATCGCCGCAGTCATTGAAACGCTGGACGTTAACCTGAACGGCAACGAAACACTGCTGGATAAAAAGAAACTCTTCACGGCCGCATCGTTACTGGTGAATGAGTCGCGCGGTGTGTTTGCCGGCACGCCCGGCGGCGAGATGTACGAATACGCGCAACGCAACGATGAATTTTATGATGACCCGGTCGAACCGAAGACGGGAACCATTGAATTACAATTAGATGCCAACTGGAGCAAGAACGGCCGGCTGATTGTGGAGCAGAACGACCCGCTGCCGATGACCATTCTCGCAGTTATCCCGCGCGTAACCGTAGGAGGCATTTAGTGCGCAAGGTTGAAGTTGTCGAAGCCACCCTGGAACACGTTGCGGCGCTCCTGCCGCACGTTCGCCAGGCTGACGCCGATGAGTTCGAGGCGATGAGCGGCAAGACGCCGGCGCAGGTTCTTGAGCTGGCTCTGCGCACTTCTGCATTTGCTTTCGCAGGGCTGATCAATGGCGAGGTGGTGACCATCTTCGGCGTGGCTCCGCGGTCAATGATAACCGGATCAGGGGTTCCGTGGCTGGTGGGTTCTGACCTGCTTGAACGATACCAGGCCACTTTCCTCCGCCGGTGTCGGCCAGTTCTGCGTCTTTTCCTGCAGCACTACCCAGAGCTGGAGAACTATGTCGATGCGCGCAATACCGAGGCGAAATGCTGGCTGCACTGGCTGGGGTTCACCATCCATGAAGCGCAGCCCGTTGGCCGTGCCGGGCTTCCATTCCACAGATTTGAAATGAGACGAGGTGATCATGTGTGAGCCTGCAACAATTGCAGCAGGTGCTGCTATCGCGATGGGCGGACTAAGCGCCTATAGCCAGATTCAGCAGGGGCGCGCTGCGTCTCAGGTTGCCGACGCTCAGGCTGAGTCATACGAAAATGCATCGCGAGATGCGATCAACACAGGCAATGCTGAGGCTGCGCGCCAGCGTCAGCAAACACGTCAGCTACAGGGGCAACAGGCGGCAGCGTTTGGCGCCGCCGGGACGGACATGACCAGCGGAAGTTCATTGAACATCTTCGGCGACACCGCGGCTGGTGGTCAGCTTGATGCGCTAACGACGATCAACAACTCTATAAACCAAAGCAACAGCCTTGCATTTCAGGCTGATTTAACGCGCACGCAGGCAAAGATTGACCGGCAACAATCAAACCTCGGCGCCTTTACCACGATCCTGAATACGCCCTTGAAGGCATTTGGTGCTTACAAAACATTTGGCGGCGATACCTCGATATTCAGCAGCGCCAGCAAGGCCTCCAAGGCAGGACCGGCTTCAAGCGCCAATATGTTCGATAACGCCAAGAAAGGCTTCACTTTCCTGTAAGGAGGCATCATGCCAATCGTCCCAACGTATGAGCGCCAATCCCGCGCGGAAATGGCGCCGGTTAATCAGGTTGATATTCGTGTTCCGCAGACTGGCGTAGGCGAAGCTTTGGCGCAGGTTGGTGGTAACTACTTGCAGGCATTTGGTGAGGAAAAGCAAAAGCAAGACCTCGCCTTTGCCCAGAATGCCATGCTGCAGTTTCAAACGCAGGCTGACGACCTTCTCAACAACCCACAAACAGGACTGATGACAAAGCAGGGCGCCAACGCAATTGGCCAGAGCGAGCAGGTTATTGGCCAGCTTGGCGGGCTTGCTGATCAGGCGTTTGCATCAATCCCGGACGGCCCGGTAAAAGAACAATTCAGGAATCAATTCCAGGCCGCCGGCCAGCCGATTGCCAATCGTGCGCGCCAGTACGAGATCGGCCAGCGTCAGCAGTTCGAGGCAGGCCAGCAGCAAGGGCTTTTGGCAAACCTGCAGCAGCAGGCTGAAAACAGCTTCGACAGCAATGAAGGATTTGTAAATGCCAACCTGCTGGCCAGAGAGCAGATCATGGCATACGGCCAGGCGCATGGACAAAGTCCGGAAGAGATTGAAGCTAATTGGGTAAGCTTCCGGGAAAACTCGGCCAAGGCTGCCTTGAATGCTCAGCTCACTGCTGGCCGCTATGATCAGTTCCTGGCGAGAAATGGCGAGCCGTCAGACGTTGGCGGTGTGTCTCGATTCACTGCGCATGGCAATTCATCTGCTGCGCGCGGGCTGCGCAATAACAACCCTGGAAACATTGAGGCCAGTGATAAAAATCCATGGGAAGGGCAGACAGGCAGCGATGGTCGCTTTGCCAAGTTTGAGACGCCGGAGCATGGGATCAGAGCGCTGGGTAAGAACCTGCTCGCGTATCAGGCTAAGGGGTTCGACACCGTAGCAGAGATCGTTAACCGTTGGGCGCCTGCATCTGATGGAAACAACACTGATGACTACATCAAGGCGCTGTGCGGCGCGTTGGGTGTTGGCGCCAATGATCAGGTTGATATGAGCAACCCACGAACCCTTGCAGCGTTGTGTGCCGGCATCGTGAAGCATGAGAATGGCAGCCAACCATACACCGATGAGCAGATCGGCGCTGGCGTCAGTGCCGCGCTTGGCCTTTCTGCGTTGGAATCCTCAAAGCGTAGAACCGGCAATGCCGCTTTTGATGCCGCAAGCCCTGCAACTCAAGGCGCCTATTTGCGACAGGCGCAGGCCATGCAGAATGAGCAGCGAGCATTATACGCACAGCAGCTTGGCACATCGCTGAAAGATGCGTATTCAGCTCTTGATGAAGGACTACAGCCGGCACAGCTTCCCACGCAAGCAGATCTGATAAATGCCTATGGCCCATCAAAAGGCATGCGGCAATGGCAAGACCTTCAAGATCAGCAAAGTTATGGTGGCGTTATTGGAGCAGCCAAAAGCATGTCGCCGGCAGCGCGGCAGGACCTGCTTGAACGCTTGCGGCCAACGGATCCGAATGCATCTAATTTTGCAGCCAACCAGCAGCGCTGGGACAAAATGCAGGCGAAATTTAAGCAGCTCGATGCCGAATGGGAGAAGAACCAGGGGAGTGCACGATTCTCTTCATCCTTGCAAAATAATTTCCCCTTGGACCCGAACGACAAAAACAATCAGGCGGCAGCTGATCACTACTTTGATCAGGAGGTTGCCCCCGGTTTCAATATCAACAACGCGGACAGCTTGAACCAGGTTGCAGAGATAACAACCAAATCCGGCATGCTGCCGACGCAGATCAAGACGATGCTCACCGCTGGGGCAACATCGCGCGATCCTGCTGTCGTTGTTCCTATGGCCAAGATGTACGGACAGATTTTTGACAACAATCCGGCTGCGGCCACAGGCGTTGATAAAGGCGCAATGGCGTTTTACTCGAAAGTTTATGCCTATGACCGCGCCGGCGTGCCTGCAGAGAAAGCGGTCGATATGGCCTACAACCAGGTCTATCAGCAGGACGATCGGCTAAAGCAGATGATTAGCCAACAGGTCAGGGATAAAGACTACATCAAGGCTAGAGCCACCGCAGCGCAGGATAATATCAATAGCCTTTCGCCGTCGTGGACCAGCTTCGGGGCTCCAAGCATCAGCGCCGCAGGGCAGGCTAATCAGTTGTACCAGCGCGACTACCAGACCATTTACGATGCGAACTTTGCACAGACCGGCGGAGATGCTGATCAGGCCAAGGCAATGACTAACGCTATGATTAAAAAGGTGTGGGCGGTATCGACCATCAACGGCAAAGAAGAGGTGATGAAGTATGCCCCTGAAGCCGTTTATGGCGTGACTAACGGTTCAGGCAACTGGATCAAAGGTCAGTGGGAGGAAGAGAAAAAAGCTTTGAAAAGTTCCGCGTTTGGCGGCATGCGAGATGATACCGATTTGGTTTTGGTTCCCGATGCTGTTACGCCACGCGATCAGACTTACAGCGTAATGGTGCGCCAGAAGAATGCAGAAGGCTATGACGATGTTCGCCCGTATTACGGCGAAAATGGTATGCCGTTGCGATTCAGGCCTGAGCAAAAAACCTCGCCGATGTACAAGCAAACTATGGATATCCAGCAAAAGAGGGTTGATGCGGCGCGAGCTGCTCGGCAGGAAGAAAAACAGCCGGCATTCACAAACCAGCAAGGATATACACCGCCTGATTTTACTAAACCATTTGGCGCCGGCATTGCCAATCAATTGCCGAGCAACATCACCGCAGGAGGTCAGTAATGCCGACGTATGAGATGAAGCCTGATGATCTGCTGTCTGCTGATGTACAGAGCATACCTCAGCCTGATGATAGTTCTGCATATATGGAAACGCCGTCATTGCTTTCGGCGTTCAATCCATTCACCGATAATCAGCAAATTCAGCGCTCCAGGCAGGCCGCATTCCGCCTGGACAACTCCCTGGGTAGTTTTATCGCTACGGCGCCATTTAGCCAATTCGATAAAGTCGACGGGTATAACCCCTTTGACAATGATGCGGCTGAGCTGAAAGGATATGAGGATTACGCAGATTCATTCATCGATTCAGGATCCTCAGAAGAGACGCGCGCCATCCAGCAGAGGATTGATCAGCAAAGAACCGATCGACAATACCAGTCTGAACTTGGGTGGGCAGGAACGGTGTCGAGTATTGGGATGGGGTTGATTGATCCTATAAACCTGGCTGCTATGTTTGTTCCGGCCGGCGCTGTTGTTCGTGGTGGAGAGGTTGCGGCTACTGCAGGTAGGTTTGCCCTTGCCAATGCCGTCGGCGGTATCGCCTCCGAGGCTGCGCTTAGCGCCACCCAGGAAACTCGGACATTGGATGAGAGCGCGGCTAACGTTGCCGTTGACGCAATGGTTGGCGGAATACTCGGGGCTGGGGCGCAGTTGCTTGCCGGTGCCGGTCAGCGTACCGCGGTATCTCAAGCGGTCGCCAGTAACCTACGAGGCAATGATTCGCCGCAGAGCATCGGTGCTGCGCAGGTCTTCAACACAACGCTGGATCAGGAACAACTGGCCGGAGTTGGGTTAATCAACAAAACGCTGAGCGTTAATCCTGGCGGTCGCCTGGCTCAGTCGCCATCCCGTGCGTCGCGGGCAATCAATCAGCAACTGGCAGAGAACAACTATTTCTTTGCCAAGAACGATGAGGGGTTGGCAACATTCACCGCGGCTGAAACCAAGATCAAGCAATATGATGCCATGCTGTACAAGCAGATGGAGTCAACGAAGGACGCCTATCAGGCTTACAGCAAAAACATCCGCGCATCCGGCGGTAAGCGAATGAACTTTGTTGATTTCAACGAGGCCGTTGGCATGGCAATGCGCCGCGGCGATCAAAGCGACATTCCAGAAGTAGCCCAGGCAGCCGCACAGATCCGCCCAATGTTCGAAGCAACAAAGGTGCGCATGCAGGAACTTGGCATTCTGCCTGAGGATGTCGACGTATCAACAGCGCAAAGCTACCTGCCTCGCATTTATAAGTTCGACAAAATTCTCTCTGATCGCACTGAGTTCCGAGGGCGCATTGCTAACTGGATTCAGGGCATCAGTGCAAAAGGCGCGGATGCGGCCGGCGCGCGCATTGAGAAAATCGATTCAGGTCTGTCTGCAGCAGCAGAAGCCGAGCCGCGCGCAAAATCACTGGCTGACGAAATTGCCGCAGCAGAGTCATGGTCTGGCCGTAAAACTGAACTTATGGACGAGGTTGGCAACAGGACGAAACTGATCGGCCAGGAGCAGGACTTAACAGCCAGGCTGGAGAAGCAACAGGCGCAACTGGCCACAGCCAAAAATCAGAAGCTGATCACCCGGCTTAACAAAGAGGTTTCTGACTTGCGCACCAAGCTGGATGACGTTGCCAGGGCAAAGGAGGAGCTTCCAACCCTGCAGCGCCATCTTGAACTGCTGGATAACCCACGCAAGCACCGCTCAGAGCTGCGCAAGCTGCAGAAGAAGGCCAACTCCACGACCAGACTGAATGCAAGCCGTGAGCGCGCGCTGAAGGCGATGGAACCACTTTCACGAGAGGAAGCCGAGGATGCCGCAGATGAAATTGTCAACAAGATTATTGGCGCTCCTTCTGGCCTGGTTCCCGCTCAGCTGCTGCCTGAAAAAATAATCGGCCGCGCTGGCTTCACGAAGAGCCGAAGCCTGCTTATCCCAGACGAACGGATTGAAGACTTTTTGGAGTCTGATATCAACCACGTCATGGAAAGCTATCTGCGCCAGGTAGGTCCGGAAATCGAACTAACCGCGCAATTCGGTAGCAAAGACATGGGTGAGCAGATCCGACAGGTATCGGAGGAATACACCCAACTGATCAAAGATGCCAAGACGCCGAAGGAACGCGCGAAGCTTGAGAAGCAACGTGAAGCTGACCTTCGCGACATTGAGGCAATGCGAGACAGGTTGATCGGTACGTATGGTGCGCCAAAGGACCCGCGGAGCTTCTTTGTCCGTGCCGGCCGCGTTGCGCGAAACGTCAACTTTCTGCGCCTGCTTGGCGGAATGACAATATCGGCCGCCACCGACTTGATGCGTCCTGTCATGCAGCACGGTTTAAGCAAATCAATGCGCCCTATGGGTGCCATGCTCCGAAACATGGCTGCGGTGAAAGTGGCCACCAAAGACTTGCGAGAAATGGCTGTCGGCCTGGATTATGTGCTGTCTACCCGAACGAAGGCTATTGCTGATCTCACTGACCCATACAGCCGGCGCTCTGCTTTTGAGCGTGGACTTAACTGGGGTACGCAGAAGTTTGGTAACTGGACGCTGATGAACCAGTGGAACAGCGCCCTGAAGTCATGGTCTGGCCTGATCGTTCAATCCCGTATCCTGGACAATGCTCAGCTGCTGGCCGCGGGGAAGGAATTGCCGCAGAAGGAAATCAGAAAGATGGCGCAAGTTGGCATCGATCAGAGCATGTTGCGTCGTATTGGCGAGCAGTTTGCGAAACATGGTGAGGATATGGATGGTCTTCTGACTGGCCATAGCCACCTGTGGGACGATCGCGCAGTGCGTGAGGCTTTCCAATCTGCGGTATTGAAAGATGTTGACTCTACCGTTGTCACGCCAGGCGTTGGCGACACACCACTGGTGATGAGCAAGGAGGTTGGTAAGATGATCCTGCAGTTCAAGACGTTCATCTTTGCTCAGCATAACCGCGTGATCGCCTCCGGCATCCAGCAGGGTGATGCGTCGTTCTACCTCGGAGCCATGGGGACTATCGCGCTCGGCGCAATGGTCTACGTTATGAAGCAAAAGCTCAGCGGCCGTGATATCGACTACAGCCCTAACAACCTGGTTAAAGAGGGCATCGACCGCGCCGGCATGATCGGCTGGTTGTCAGAACCTCTGAACGCCGTGGAGAATATCAGCGGCGGCCGGTTCGGCCTTGGCGCCATGTTTGGCGCGCCGCCGGTATCACGCTTCCAGAGCCGTAACGCAATCGGTGCCCTGCTGGGGCCAACATTCGACATGGCCGGTGATGGAGCTGTGATCGCCAATGGCGTGCTTAACGGAGAATTTGACGACAAGCAGACACATGCGGTCAGGAAGTTGCTACCATATCAGAACCTGTTTTATATCTCGCCACTGCTTAACAGAGTAGAAGAGCAACTTAAATGATTGGGTAAATAATGAGAAAGATAATTTTTGCATTGTTAATAGCAACTCCTGTTTGCGGATATGCGTTCACAAAGCCAGGATTTTATACGATAGACAGTTCTGGCTGGGTGGCTAAATCAACTCCTTCAGGAGATGTTTTTATTTGTGATGCTTGCCCTGATATGGTTCAAGTCCAGATATCCTACGGACCTGATGCTGGAGTCAACTCACCATTTAAATCCAATAGCGAATTCATTAATGCATTTTCAACTAAAGAGAAAAAGGAGGCGTTTGCAAAGATGCTGATGGATGGATCAATGCCGTCTACTGGTTTCGAGGTTAACATCATACGTGTGGATGAGGATCACTTAGGAGCGCTGAAGGCATTGAGATACTCAGCAACTATTAAAATGCCAGATGGAAACATAGGAAGAGAAACAACGCTGGTTGCATTCCACAAAAATAGGATTATGAAATTTAGCTCCAATTTTTATGATAACAAGCTAAATGAAAAATCAGCAATAGCGCTTGATAACTTACATAAATCAATAAAACTTTTATAATTTAAATTGGTGATTACATGCAAGCAATAGGTTTTATCATTTACTTAGCGATTGGTGTCGTACAGTTAGCAGCAGTGATGGCAGGTCTTGAGTCATGGTGGGGTGTGAGCGGATTCTTCTCGTTTATCATCGCGGCGATCATAGCCTATATCCCTATCCTTGGCACAGTAGTTGGCATGGCTGGAGCGATGAAGGCATGGCATTGGGAATGGTGGCAAGCTGGTGGGTTATTCTTCGGTGCGCTTATCTTGACGTTTGCCATGGGCGGCATTGCGGGCTTAGCTGAATGGTTCAGTAACAGAAAGCGGGTCTAACCGCACACCACCCACCAAGCCCCGCTATCACTACCCAACAAAAAGCCCGCGTCGCGGGCTTATTCATCATCATCTTCTGAGAAGAATGGATTATCTTTGTGTCTTGAAAGCTTGAATGGCAGATGATCCCTTGAATAACCAACTATGCTAATCTGGTCTTCAGATATTTTTGCATAATGGATGCACTCTTTTGAGTGTTCACCACCAGGGTTAAATTTCAGATCATATGTAAAGCCCCTGAATGTAAACTCCTTCCAGGCTGGGCCACAATGGTAATGCCAGTAGTTTTCTTCTCTGTAACCCTCGGTCCCTGGTATGAAGTTATGATCATCATCAACCCAAGAAGGCTTGTTCTTGCCTCGTAATGGTTTTCCTTGGGCAATATCTTCCATGAATTTCTGAATTACTTCAATTTCATCATCAGTAAGGTGTGGGCCGTCTACTGCAAAATCAGTGTTACTGTTTCCGAACTTGAAACCTTCTGCGATTTTTGCCTTGAACTTCAATGCTACCCCTTAAGGTTGTTACCTCTTTGAGCGAAAGGCAGCCTTAAAGTCGTCAAACGACGTACCTGGTCGGTATGCCATATCACCAGCAGAATCTTTATTGGCACGACCAAGGATAACGCTGCCGATTTCATCCCAGCATTTAATCGCATCTTCTTGATTTCTCGTAGCTCTTGCTTTGAGAGTAGCCATGGTAAACCTCTTGTATAGTTACATCTTTTCAAAATCGCATTACCAAAAAGGTAATCGAATACTACTACTCTATCGCTTGGGCGATAAATATGCAACGCGAATTCATACCTTGAGGTATCTGACAGGACAACGGTAAAGCGAGCGTTTAAGCGCCGGCAGAGCACCGGCGCGGGGTGGGTTACTGCACCTTCGTCTGTTGCGCGATGAATGCTGCATGTGTGGCGATCGCCGCCATGTTACCTTCTGCGTAAACAGAAATTGCATAGGATGTGATTGATGAATGACAACCAGGATAGTGCTGATTGGTTGAAGGATAATGCAGATCTTTTGTTTTTGCTTAGGTCACCAGAGCCGCCTACAGTACAGAATGTTATCGATGCCCATAAAGAAGCTTTTGCAAAGGGCTTGGCAGTGGATAGCAACGTTTTCACTCACCTAATTGAGTTGGCTGGCATGCATGCTATAAGAGCAAGGGATGAGCATTGCTCATACTCAGTCATTGCTGAGCATCTTGATGCAACAGTGGTTGCCGGTCCAAGCAACCCCGACCTAATCACTAGCGATAACATTCCTGTAGAAGTTAAAGTTGGAAAGTTTACTGTAACTGCATTGCGGCAACTGCAGAGATACATGGAAAAAATGGGAGCAAACAGAGGCGTGGCTTGCGGAGAGGAACTTGCGGTTGACTTGCCTCACAACATAACGTTTGTCCAAATATTATTCGATGGTAAAACTAATAGATATTACGTTGCCAGATGATAGCGCCCGTTTCCGGGCGCTAGTCCCTTACAATTTGCCAATCTGATGATCAATGTAGCGGGCATGGGTCTGGATGTCACCCAGCGCGCGGCGCATGCCGCCGACGTAGCCCCGGATAATGTCCAGCTCCCGATCGGCTGCCGACATATCGAACCCATCGGCGCGCAGCCATTCCAGCAGAGTGAGCAGGGTGCTGCTGTCATCTTTGCTCAGGAAGTCGCGGATGATTGTCGCTTCGTGCTTCCGGTTCGCTGGCAGGCTGTAGTTCGGACGCTTGCCAGCGGGGATGAACTCACCTTCATGAATGATCTGTTGTAGCTTGTCGACCAGGGCAGACAGGTTAGCGGTACCGGTCAGATCACCAAGCGTGTTGTTGCCATGGCGCTGGCTGGCTAACTCGCTCTCCATCCGGTCGAACTCTGCGATATACGCTTCCTTGAACTGCGCCGCCTTCTTGCCGGTGAAGCCCATCACCAGGAATACGAAGCCGTTCTTGGTCATATCGTAAACCTTGGATTTACGCACGGCGCCATTCCCGATGGTTACTTCTTGAACATGGGCGCAAAAGTTCGCTGATGTAAAATTAGGCGAACAGTCCAGGGTTTCGATTCTTTTCAGAACGTCTTTGTGCAGTTTGCCGAAGTAATCGGATACTGATTGGGATGAAGTGATGGCCTTGCCATTGCTTACAGAAACTTCAGGATGCAGAGAGATAACTTGGTTTGTCATGAGTGATGCTCCAACAGTTGGATTATCACCACTGCCGACGCCAATCGACTGGTGGTGAGACGTACAGGGTTGGCGTACCGGTCACTCATGACTCCGGCGAGCCTTTCGGCTCCCCTGCACGCCCCACCATAATTCGGGTGTAGCCGTGCTACTGGCACAAAAAAACCGCTAAACGCGGCTGTGCGTCATAAGTGAAGTTCGGGACGCCAATCCCGGCATCAGATTTTGCTGATACGCTATCACTGTGGCGCAGGTTTGCGAGAAAGTAAATGTACCAATTTGGTAACTATTTTGCGAGAGGGATTGAGAAAAGATTACCTGAGCAGCAGCCGGGCTAGGCCCGGCGAGGTATTGACGATGGTAATTATTGTTCCAACTGGTGAGTAATAAATTGCGAATGTGTTTTGATTTGTTCCTTCATTTTTTCATTTTGTGTGACATAGTTCACTAAAGCATTCAGTTCCAGCATAGCACCGCCTATCTCTGAGCCGTCCTCATCGAGTTCCTTCAGCAGTGTTTCCAGTAGTGAAGCCTTAGCTAATCCCGCGATCCCTTCGCGCGTGTTAACGCTTTTCTCCAGCATCCTGCTGGCCGGGTAGCTGTACCTCTTCATTGCTTAATGCACCTCGCTCAGCTTGTGGCTACTGTATAAATAACCATATATAAAAATGATTAGTTTAGCAATATGCGCAAGATAATTACCTTAATGGTAATAAGAATAATGTTATCACATAATTCAATTCATATAGGGTTTGATGGTGGCTAAAATGAGCAAAAAGCACACCATCGGAGCTAAAACATGACCGTATCAACTGAAGTCGATCGCGAGGAGTACACCGGGAATGGTGTGACAACGGACTTTGATTACAGATTTCGCGTGTTCACTGAGGATCAGCTTTCTGTGTCAGTTGTTGATTTGTCAGAGAATATCATCAACCTAACCCTGAATACTGACTACTCTGTCACCGGAGCGGGCTTGCGGTCGGGTGGCAAAGTGAAGCTGGCAAGCCCGCTCGCTGCAGGGTGGAAAATCAATATCGAGCGTGATTTACCACTTACTCAGGAAACGGATGTGCGCAACCAGGGTAACTTCTTCCCGGAAGTGCATGAGGACGCTTGGGATAAACTGACGATGCTGATCCAGCAAACCTGGTCATTTGCCTCATTAGCGCTGCGAAAGCCTAACTGGTTGGCAAAGTTCTACGATGCTCAGGGCAACCGTATCTCTAACCTTGGCGATCCTGTGGCTAACCAGGACGCCGCCACAAAGCGCTATGTTGACTCCGAAATCGCAGACGCGGAAGCCGGCGCTGCTGATGCCTTGGCGCGCGAGCGTGCAGAACGCATCGCATCTGATATCGACATCCGTACTGAAACCGGTGTCGCTTTGGGGAAAACTGTCAGGTTCCCGTACGCGCAGCCAATCCTGACCGGAGATACGGCAAACAAGGTTTTCGTTACTGACTCGCAGGGGTTGGTAAAACTGGTCAACCTTGACGATGCGACGCGCACCGACCTGGCCGCCGATCTTGCTTCTCGTGGTAATCCAGGTGGAGCCGGTTTGATAGGTCACAAGGGGACAACGCTTGCCGAGATCCTCAATCTGATTTCGTCGGTTACCGTTGAGCCTATCACTGACGCGGGGATGTACTGTGCCTGGCCGCAAGGCAAGGTCTTTAGCCATAAAAACAAGGCGTATTGCCTCTACAACGTCGGCAACACCCACAGCAACGCCTCGTTGAGTGTCTATCAGCAAATATCTGAGGATGGCACAGCATGGTCGCGGCCGGCGCCGCGCTTGTCAAACACTGATTCCGTTACGTGGCCGCAGGGAGTATCTGCCTGGGGTGCTGGCTCTGATGGCGTAAATATTTGGATGGCCGCTCGCTTCCGTCGCGTTTCAGACGAATCACAAAGCAAGTGCGTTCTCTACAAAAGCACCAATGATGGCTCGGCCTATACGGCAGTGCTTGATCCTGTCCCACTGTATGACTCCACCGGTAAAGCTCCTGTTCTCATGCACTCTTTTGCCGTACTTCCCAACGGCAACATTGCTTTCGGTTATCACTTCTACGACGGCGAAGTAGGGATCGTTCAGTTCAACCCAAATAACCTGGCATCAATGACGAAGTCGGTCATTTTCACTGCTGCTGAAATGAACAACACGCCAATGCTTGTTGAGCCAACTATGCAGGTTTACGGTTCGCGAGTTGTTGGGTTTCTTCGTACCCAAAGCAATGCAACGCGCTCGGCCGTCATGTGGTACAGCGATGACAGTTGCCAGACGTTTCAGATACGTGAGATCGACGGCGTGCCAAACCAATCGCCGGTTTCGATCACGTCATACAACGGCAAGACCTATGTTTTTTACTGCGGCAGATATCGGGACGGCAATACAAACAGCGCGAGAACAAACAGCCCGGTGTTAACCATGCGCGTTGGCAACGATGATGACGCACTAAATCTGCTCTGGGAAAACTTCGTTGAAATTCCAATCGCAGCAGTGCCAAGCATTTACAACGATGTTGGCGCATCAGCCACCGGTGTTCAGGATGTTTGCGTGCGCGGCACCAAGCTGGTTGTGTGCCTCTCTATGAACGTTGGCAGCAACGTTGACCAGTCTGACGTTTGTTCTGTGACCATCGATCTTGGTGAGCCTCGACAGAACAAATTCTTCCTCAGCGAAGGGGAGTTTAAAAAGCCTCGCGCAACTGACTACCCATCTAACTATCGCTTCGGCAGCGTAAATATTGTCGGCCTGGGTAATACCTCAGCGACACTGCGAATGAATGGACAGGTCATTGTTCAAGATCTAACGGATGCAGTGAGATTTGGCTCGACGGTGGCCGGCGGCAGTAAATCACATGTGTGGAATAACGGACCTGCGCCAGCCTACATCGATGTTGCGGCAAGCAGCACTAACGTGAGCATTTCAGCCTACTCGGGATATGCGCGGCTGCGCGCTGGCCGCGGCCCGGAGGGGTACGCCTCTATTGAGCTCAACCGAGATACGAAAGCAGTCACTGTTAGCAACCCCAATAACGTCGGCGGTTTCGGCTTAACACCAGAAGGCTACATCGCACTTTCATGCAACTGGCAGCACCCAATGGTACTGGACGGCGGATCCGGCGGGAAAATCTATCTCTGGGTTTCCGGCACAAACAACATCATGAAGCACAGCATGACCCCGCCGACGTCAGATAACGATGGCGAGTTTTTGGTGCCGAACAAAACAACCACTGTTGCTGGGCTTGGGACTGGTACGGATACCGCACGCTATGCATACGCAACGAACGGCCGAAAGGCTGGGGAAGGCGCCGGGGCGGGAACCGGGACACCGGTGTATTGGGACGGTTCAGTATGGCGCGTATATCGCGATGACTCGATCGTAGCGGCTTAATCAACGCCGCCGACAGCGGCGGAGGTGGAGCATGAAAATGGAAAAGTTAACGACAGGTCTTTCTTATGGCGCCTCCGGTGGTGGCGCTGCATTCTGGTTTACTCGGCTGCTGGATGGCTATTCACCTGAGCAGTGGGCAGCCATAGGTGTTCTTGGTGGCCTGTTTTTCGCCTTCCTCACCTGGCTGATGAACCTTTATTTCAAGATTCGAGAAGATCGCCGCCGCGAAAGAATGGGGAGGGTTGCCGATGAGCAAGCTGAATAAGACTGGCGCCGCCGGCGCAATCTGTTCTGTCGCGGTAATCATCGGCCTGGTGCTATCAAATGGCGAGGTAAAAACCAGCCGCGCCGGACTTGAGCTGATTGGCAATGCTGAGGGTTGCCGCCGCGACCCGTACAAATGCCCCGCTGATGTGTGGACGGATGGCATCGGCAACACGCACGGCGTTAAACAGGGCGTGCGCAAGACAGATCAGCAGATCGCCGCCGACTGGCAAAAGAACATCCTGGCGGCTGAGCGGTGTGTTACAAGCTATGCCGCCGGTGACAAGCTGCAGCAGGGTGCCTTCGACGCGGCGGTGAGCATCACGTTTAATGCCGGTTGCACAACGATGCAGAAATCGACGATGTTCCGGCTGTTCCGCCAGGGTGACACTGAGGCCGCCTGCGATCAGTTCCCGCGCTGGGTATATGCCGGTGGCGTAAAGCTCAATGGCCTGGTGATCCGCCGTGACAAGGAGCGCGCGTTATGCCTGGCAAAATAACATCTACGGTGGTGATCCTGCTGGCGCTGGCGGCTGTTGTCGGCGCTGGCGCCTGGCTGGCAGGTAGACACTACCAGCCGACGATTGACCGTCTCAACGAGGCGCTGACGCAGTGTAAGGATACTAGCCGGCAACAGGCATCGGCGATCGCCAGCCAGAACGCTGGCATTGAGGCGCTGCAGCGCAAACAGCAAGAACTGGAAGGCAAGGCAAAGGCAGCGCAGGAAAAAGCCCGCAGTGAGGCGCAGGGCGACTATGAGAGGGCAAACGAGGTTATGGCAGAGCGAACCACAGGCGATGTGTGCGCGGCGGCGTCTGCTGCGTTTGACGCAGAGCTGCGCCGGGAGCGTGCTAAATGAAAAAGTTAATGCCAGCGATCTTATTGATGATAGGTGGGTGCTCGAGCGCGTCGCAGGCGCCGGCATATGTAGAAGTGAAAGTCCCGATCTCGGTGCCGTGCAAAACGGCAGACGTTGTGCGCCCGGCGTTCTCAGTTGACCAGTTGCCTATCGGTGCTACTATCGACGTCCAGATGCGAGCGCTGCGCGCCGAGCGTCACCAGAGGATTGGCTACGAAAGAGAGCTGATAGCTGCCAATGAGGCGTGCAAAAACTGAGCTGGTTTTTCTGGTGACGGTATTAATGTCGGTATAAGTTTTTCAAGTCAATCATATTACCTAATAAAATCAACAATTTACTGTTGTTGTAAATAATTGAGTGGGAATGATGAACAGCTAATTACTGACTATCAGTGATTATTTAAAAACCCCCGTTACGGCATTGCTGTTCGGGGGTTTTCTCTTTCTGACTATCAATTACTATTCGTGAAAGCATTCAATTTTTGACGGTACCTTTGACGGTATATCCATTTTCGCTGTACTCTCGGCCTAATCCGTTCACCACCCTTTTGGTCATTTTTGACGGTATCAAGCACAGCAGAGAGAAACGGTCATGCTCACAGATACGAAACTGAAAAACCTGAAGCCAAGAGAGAAGCTCTATAAAGTCACCGATCGTGATGGCCTCTACGTTGCCGTGCAACCAAGCGGCTCCGTCTCCTTCCGATATGACTATCGAATTAATGGCCGGCGCGAGACGCTGACGATCGGCCGATATGGTGCTGACGGTATCACATTGGCTGAAGCGCGCGACGAACTCAATACCGCCAAAAAGATGGTGGATGCAGGCCAGTCGCCGGCTGCAGCAAAGCGCGACGGTATCATGCAAATTAAGGGGGCGGAAAATTTCTCCGACTATACCGTCGCCTATATGAAACACGTCCGCCTTGCAGATAGCACTCGGGCGATGAAACAGGCAGTGATCGACAGAGACATTCTGCCAACGCTGGGGAAAAAACTTCTGCATGAAATCACTACGCCAATGCTACGCACACTGTGCGACAAGATAGTCGACCGCGGCGCCAGGGCGACGGCGATCCAGGTGCGGGAAATTGTCAGTGCCGTTTTCACTCATGCTATTGACCGCGGCCACGCAGTTCCAAACCCGGCGGCAAATATCAAAGCTTCCAGCATTGCCACATTTGAAGAACGCGATCGCGCGCTGGAGCCTTATGAGATCGGGTTGTTCTTCAATGCCCTAAACTCTACCGGCGCCGCGTCTTCATTAAAGCTGGCCTTGAAGCTGATACTGATCACGATGGTGCGCAAGGGTGAACTGACAGACGCCACCTGGAAGGAGGTCGATTTTTCTTCAGCGCGCTGGACGATACCAGCAGAGCGGATGAAGGCGGGGCGTCCGCATGTTGTTTATCTGTCTCAGCAGGCGATTGACATCATGGTTGCTCTCCAAGTGGCAGCGTGTGGTTCCGATTACATCCTGCCGGCCAGATATAACCCAAGAAAATCCATGTCCAACTCAGCGCTTAACCGGGTGATCAATACGACAAACGAAAAAATCAGGGAAGAAGGAAAAGAAATAGCGCACTTCACAGTTCACGATCTGCGTAGAACTGCCAGCACGCTGTTGCATGAAGAGGGGTTTAATACGGATTGGATTGAGAAGTGTTTGGCCCATGAGCAGCGCGGCGTGCGCGCGGTATACAACAAAGCAGAGTATGCCGAACAGCGCCGGGATATGCTGCAGCAGTGGGCCAATATGGTGGATGGGTGGATCGAAGCGGAGCGGGTAAAGTAGAAATCAATTTTGTCGTGCGCTGACTGATGCCAGGCATTGATCGAACATGGCTATTTTTGGGCTTTGCGAGAACCGGCGTTTTCCGCCGGAATACGCATAAGTGCATGGTTGATTACCGTGTAGCTTCCGCTCGATTAGCTGGTAGTCAACTAACGTCGCCAGCGCGCGGCTAAGGGCATGTGACGAGATGGGCTTATGTTCCATTTCGTACAGTTCCTTTATCTTTGCATAGCCGATGTTCTCGTTGTCTTTCACGATCTGCATAACATCATCACGGTTGTGTTTCATGATGCGATCCTCACTGCTGCTGGTATGGTGAATCCGCCGGGGAGCAGTTCGACGTCATTCCGTGGGCATTCGTTACCCCAGTGGTGCCAGCCTGGCGCGTCACCTCTGCTGAAAAGTTCAATTCGTGACACGTCACCATATAACCGCTCGAGACGATTCCGCGCTTCCCATGGTTTCGCGCTGTGCTGGCTTATCGGCGCATAGATCACCTGCTTCACGCTGGCGTCTGCGCGCTCAAGTCCAGAGCCGCGCACGGCAACGAGCATTGACTCCTGATTGCCTCGGCTGTAGTTGCCCGGGTTCATGCGGGTGATCCCGTTGATGAGGTCGAGGAAGTCATAGAAATCTACCAACCCGTCCTCAATCGCGGCGTTCACTGTACGCTCTGCAAGTTCGTTGAACTTCACCCAGGTAAACAGGAACATCTGCCGCACGTCGAATCCCCATGCCGCAGCCAGATCCTTCGCCTGCTCTGCATGCGTGCCGGTGTACCACATTGCCAATACGCTATTTTCTGCTGCGATTGACCACACAGGAAGCCGCTTCAATTCCTGCAGCGTCATCGTGCTGTAGTGGTTGCCGGCGGCGCCGTTGCTGATCTTGTTGCCGTACTGCCATGGCGGATCTGCATAGATAAGTTGATAACTCATACCCTATCCCCTTTGATTGATAGACCGATAGAGCGAAGGGATTCCCTTACCTTGTATCCATCAAGCAGCTCAAAATCTTCCATCTCTGGAAGCTCAACCACGATGCTTGCTCGGCTGGCCTGCCATGCCTTCCACATCAAACGAACAACAGTCTCATTGGATGTGCTGATGTGCAGAACCATTTCTTTGTTAAACCACTCTTCAAACTCTTCGCGTAGCTTATCCACTGATTGCCTCCGCCATCTTAACGACCAGCACAGTCAGGCCGATCGACAGAAACCAAAATACGAACAGGCCAGCAAGCATATAGGCCCACACATTACGCATCATGTGACGTTTGATATTCATGCAGCGCGCTCCTGTACTGGCCGTTGTTTGCGCTGGCGGACATCGGGGGAATAATCCGGCGTGCGGCCGGTATTCTTGGCCTGTTGCTCATCGAGCCAGGCTTCTACTTCATCCAAATTCCAGGCCACGGTGCGGTTGGTCAGTGCAAAACGCTGCGGGAACTCGCCTGCCTTTTCCAGTTTGGTGATCTGCGACTCCGACATGGGAACCATCGCCAGGAGTTGGGTTTTTCGAATTGCTGCTTTCATTGCTTCTCCTTTGGCGGGGCCGTAGCCCCGCGGCGGTTGGTTACATTGGGACTTCGTTCAACTCATCGCGACGGATGTTGTAAACGTCGGTGGCTGCCTGCAGCTGTTCTTCATGTGGCGCCAGAACGTGCGCGCCGTATTTATAGGCTTTGTCCAGTTCTTCCACGCTTGCGGCTTTGTTTGCCGCTTCGGTAAATGCAGCCAGCAGATCTTCAGGCGACCGCTCATCTTGGTTTACCGTCTTGATCTCTTTTTCCGGCTTCTTGCCGTTGATAAGGCTATTTACGCCGGCGGCGCTGGTTGCGGGTGGGGTGACGTCGCGTTCAACGCGGGGCTTGGTTTCCTCAAGCTCGTCCGGGGTATAGACACCCAGCAGAACATCGGGGGCATGTAGGCGTGACCAGCGCTTAGTGCACAGGTATGCCAGCTGTTGCTTCGGATCGTGTTCCCAAAGCGGTGAGTTGCGCACGCCGGCATCTTTCATGCTGATAGTGAGGTAGCGAGGTTCGGTTTCTCCGCGTAGCGTTGCCCATACTGTTACCGTCAGATCAGCAGACTTATCATTTTTGCCGTTTACCTTCGACCAGTCGCCATCCCATTTGTAATTAAGGCGAGTGGCCAAAAGGTTGGATGATGATACTACTGCGTTAACAAGCTGAGCCTCATAGCCAAGCGAGCCGTTAACAACGTGGGTTTTCTGCGCTACAGCAAATGGATTCATACCCCACTGCGCCGCTTGCATCGTTACTGCCAGGCAGTCCGCTGGCTTTCCTGCCAGGTGCTGCGGAACGGTGGCTTTGCTTTGTGCCATCAGTTCGGCGAAGCGAACAAGCCGATCCATCCCCTCCGGGCTGAATATGGCCGCTGCAGTTCCTACTGTGGCGCTGTGTTGAGATGTCAAAGAGAGTTCGTTGCTCATGCGTATTGGTCCTGTTTGCGCGCCCATGCTGGACGCTGAATTTTTTCGACGCCGCCCCATTCATCGGTGATGCGGCACTGGTGATAGGTATTCAGATCCCGGCGGTAGAGTCGGTGGCCCTCGTCTACATCTGCTGCGTCGAGTTCAAAAACGCGTACCGGGTAGCGGCCGCAGTCGATCGTCTCGCTGACAGCCAGGAAGAAAAATCCGGGAGTTTCGCCGGTGACCTGCTGGAATCCATCGCGGTACATGGCATCCTGGACGTGATAGCGGAACTCCTCGATGTGGCGCGCGAAACGGTCCATGTCTGCAACCTTCTTCACGTCCACAATTACCGGGTGATCACTCAAGTGCCTGTCTGGCCGGCACCGGCACAACTCACCGGTTTCAGAATCAGTCCAGTAGAACGATGATTCACAGTGACCGTCAGCTTCGAGCATCCAGCGCGCCGCGGGGTGAGCCATAACGCTGTCGCGCATTAACTGAAGTTTCCGGCCTTGCTCTTCGTCCATGACGGTTTTACCGGTATGCTCGCAGTCTTTCAGGAACGCAGCCTCGGCTTCCTTGCCGGCGGTGGTGCGCCGGTTAAATTCCGGCGCGATGATGAACCGCTTGCTGAATTCGTCCGGCTCAAGCAACTTGCAATGCAGCGCCGTTCCCATGTCCAGTGCCTTTAGCTTTTCAGTGTCGACCGGTGCCGACTTGATCCACTGCAGCAGAGCCGGGTTCTTGGCGACCATATCCAACTGAGACTTACTCACGCCGTCGCCGGCGTGGTAATCCTCGTTTGAAATGTCTTGGTAGATGCCTTGTTTCATTACGCCACCTCATCGAACTGGTGGCGCCGGCGGTAGATCTCCATTGCGCGCTGACGCTTTACCAGCTCCGTTATGCAATCCCAAATAGCCGCGCCTGCCAGTTCCTGGTACTCGGTTGAGTCGGCGCCCAGGGCTAAAACCTCCGGGTCAAAGTCCGGCGGAAGGTACTTGCTGATGAAAGCGGTGAAGCCGTGGATCGGCACCTTCTTATCCAGCGCCTCAACCTCTGCATAAACCGCTTCGTTGTCCTGCTCCGTGAAGCCGGCAACGATCTTTTCAATATCGATAGCCTGTTGTGCGTTCATAGTTACGCTCCGATCCGGTTGGCGGTATCGATCGCTAACCGTGTTGTAAATGCCCAGTGCAGGGCTTCATTGAAATCTGCAAACCGCCAACTGACACAGCCGCAGACGGTTACGCAGAAAATCCCGTTGATGGTTTGAGAAATCATTATTAGTCCTTTTAATTACCCATAAGGTAACTTCTGGTGACGCGAGAAACCTGCGCCCCGTAGGGCGCGGTGGGTGTTATTTTTCGTAGCCGTTGCCGGTTTTAATAATGTTTTCAAAAACTGAAACCGTCATTTCTGGAGCGGGTATCCACTCCTGTTTCGTGCTTGAAAATCGCCAGACGTTTTTTTCATCAGTTTTGTATTCGATTTTTGTTGCCGCGTGGATCATATGCCGCATCGTGTAACCCTCTGCTGTAGTGGTCTTATGCCTACCGCCCCAAACTGGCAGCGGTAGGGTAAAAGCACTCCGTAACCGTTACATTTTCCAGCCCTCCAGTTGTCTGCCTGTTCACGTTGCTGGGTCAGGCTCCCGCGCTTATGTCCCCTTGCACCCGTCATAGCCGAAGCTGATAAGAGCAAGCGGGGTTAAAAGTCATTTCGTCATCCAGTCCTGTCCGCTGCATGCCGTTAGCGCCATACCCCCGTAAGGGCTGGGGACTGCCGGGTACTGAGTTGTGCAGATCTCTCTGCTCAGTGCTGGGTGACTAAACCTGATTGTTAAAGAGCATCATTACCAGATTGGTAACTTCTTGAGGTAATAATCGACCGTAAAAGGGTTGCTGTCAATAGTCAGTAATAGAAAAATTACCCAAAAGGTAATTATTGGTGGCGTGAGAAACCGCCGTATGGCGGTAACTTGTTGTCATGGAATGGGATTGTCTTGTTAGATGCGCGCCTGCTGCATAACGAACTCAATGAATGATTCGATCTTGGCTTTATCTTCGGCCGGCAACTGCGCGTATTGTGATCGATCATAGTTAATCAGGGTGGGGTCTTTCGGCTTCAGCAGCAGCTCATAGCCGCGGCGCCCGAAAGCACCGGCTATCGCTTCCAGGCTGTTGATGGTGATATTGCCTTCACGGCTCAGCACCCGGTTAACTGTAGATTGGCCAACGCCGGCGGCGGCGCCAACTTTAGCCTGGCTGGAAAGCTCGCGGTTGTTGCTCATCCACAATTCCAGATTGCTCGCGACAATGGCGCCGACTTCGGTTTCCTCTTGCACAGCTTCAGCGCCGGCGGCCATAGCCATCATGTGATCGCGGTCCAACCAAAACTTAGGTTTATTCGCTGCAACCTCAAGCTTGCGCGCTACTGAGTCACCGATTGTCTTGTGATTCTTGTCTGTCGCCGGCTTCAGCCAACGGCTGATCACGTTGGCATTAATATCCAGCCGTTCCGCCAGGCGTACTTGTCGGCCATCGAAATCACGGTTGATGATGTCGCGGAGGTTCTCGCGGCGGATGTCGTTAATGCTTTTCATAGTGGTTTCACAGTCCCTTGAATAGGTTGTTGCCTGTATTTAAAACAAAATTACCTAAATGGTAAACGAACCTGAAAGGTAACAAACTTGCGAATTGGCACCATTTAGGTAATTATCTGCACGTTCAAACATTGAAAAGAGGCAGGATATGGAGCCGTTTAACTTCAAACAATTCTGGCTGGGGATGAGCAAAGATGAGCGTGATGCGTTTGCAGAAGAAGCCGGCACCACCGCGCTCTACATCATGACGCATACGCAGAGGAAGACGCGAATGCCTAAGAAAAAGTTCATTGATCAGCTGTTTAAGGCGTGCAAGAAAAGAAAGCCGGATTTGACAAAGCAGGAACTGGTGCTGTTCTTCTACTGATTTACAACACCATATCAAGGGTCGCTAACGCGGCCCTTTTTTATTGCTCCATGGTTATTGGTAACAAAAATCTATTTATGGTTGATCTATTTTTGCTTTGCATGCATTCTTACATCACTGACGACAGTAAAAGAGGCCTATGAATGAAAATTGTTACCCGGGCCGAGGCCATAAATCTCGGTCAACTCCGGTTCTATACCGGCAAGCCTTGCCGTAATGGTCACTACTCTGAGCGCTTTACGAGTAACGGCGTTTGTGTGGAATGCTCCGCGCAACACTCCTCCGCTTACCGCAAGCACATCAAGAAACTGATCCACGACGCCAGGGCAAAAGTAGCGGAGGTGAGCTGATGGCCGGCGACTGGATAAAAATGCGTTCTGACCTTCACACGCATCCGAAAATTGTCCGCATGGCGTCCGCATTGAAAGCGGACAGACTTCGGATTGTTGGCGGACTACATTCCGCATGGTGTCTTTTTGATGTCCATTCTGTTGACGGATTCCTTGACGGTTACAGTCCTGAAACGCTCGACGACATGATCGGATTTCCTGGATTTTCTCGCGCAATGATGGCTGTTGGCTGGCTGGAAGTTGACGGCGAAAACCTCGTAATGCCCAGATTTGACGAGCATAACGGGCAGTCTGCCAAGCGTCGCGCGCAGGATGCAGCAAGGAAAAGAAGCGTCCGCAAAATGTCCGCATCGCAAGCGGACAAAATGACGACCAGAGAAGAGAAGAGAAGAGAAGATCTAAAAGATAAAGATCCCCCTCTTACTCCCCCAAAGGAAAAACAAGCTTATCCCTATCCGGAAGGATTGAACGTATCCGCCTGGGAGGAGTGGAAGCAGTATCGACGTGATTTGAAGATCAAGGCGTATGCACCAACGCCAAGAAGCGAAGGCGCGGCAATCACGAACCTGTTGAAGCTGTCAGGTGGAGATCTGCAGGTGCAGGCAGAAGTCATCAAGCAAAGCATGGCCAATAGTTGGCATGGGTTATTTGAACTTAAGACCGGAGGCAACCATGAGACAAGCGGGCGATATGGTGCGGGACCTGATTACAAAGGCAACGCAGTCGAAGCAGTTCACGCAGCAACAGCCAGGATGCGAGAGCAATACGGACTCACAAGCCCTGGACAGAACGATCAGAATTTGGGATCGCATGGTGGAACTGTATTCGGACAAATGGACCAGGCGGAACGGGCTGACCCCGCCATCACTCTGGATCAACGCGATTGGAAAGCTGTCTGACGCTCAGATCAAGGCCGGCATAGGTGAGTGCATGAGGCAGTGCCTGGTTGAAGGCAATAAGTTCGCTCCGGACCTGTCCGACTTCTTGGCATACGTCAGCAGCAGCACAAAGCATGGCCTTGGAATCGACGTTGACGAGGTGATGCAGGAGTTTAATGCCTACTGCAAGAACCGAAGCCGCTACAGCTGCGCGGAAACATATCCTTGGAAGCATCCGGTTTTCTACTGGATATGCTGTGACCTTCGCTCTGAGATGATCCAGAAAAACCTTACCAGCGGAGAATTGGAAAAGCTGGCAAAGAAAAAACTGAATGCTTGGGGCGCCAAAGTGCAGGCTGGAGAATCGATCCCCGATCCGGTTCCCTTGCTCTCTGAAAAAGCATCCTCACGGAAACGCGGTGCACCTGGTGCTGGCCATTCCGCAGCAATGGAAATGCTAGCAAGATTGCGAAACGGAAAACCGAATACGAATTGAAATGCTGAAATTTCTGCGGCTACGGTGGGTAGGTTGCGTTAAGTGCCTTGATGGCATGTAACGAGATGGGTTGAGCCATAAAATCGATTGTAGGGCCGTACAGAGAGTTTTAGCGCATGTGCGATTTGTGAGAACAATCGCTATTTTTTAGTTGCAAATAATTACCTAATTGGTAATGATTACCTAAAAGGTGATTTAAGGAGTGAGCAGTGAGCAACGTAATCATCGGGATAGACCCAGGGTGTTCAGGCGCGATTGTCGTGCTGGATGACTGTGGCGTGTATCAGGACTCGATTTGCATGCCAACGGTCAAGGTCGGCACCAAGTCACGCGTTAACGGAGCTGCCATAGCGTCGTTTCTGCGTTCGTTTGACCTGGCTGAGTCAAAGGCCTTTTTAGAGCAAGTCGGTGCCATGCCTGGCCAGGGAGTTAGCAGCATGTTCACGTTTGGCCATGCCGCTGGAGTTGCCGAAGGGATCCTGCAGGGGCTGTTTATTCCATACAGCTTGGTAACTCCCCAAGCCTGGAAGAAAACCGCCGGCCTGATCGGTAGCGACAAAGACGCAGCGCGCAGCCGGGCAATCCAGCTTTACCCGTCACTGCGAATCCTTGACCAGAAAGCCAAAGGCCAGGCTGTAGCCGACGCGCTGCTCATCGCCCGCCACGGAATCGGAGCGTAACCATGGACAACATCGACGACGCAAATGAGCGCGCAGCCACATACCTGCAGGCACGGATCGATGCAGTAACCAAAAAGTCATCACTGCCGGCGGCGCATGAATGCGACGAGTGCGGCGAAGAAATCCCAGAAGCACGGCGCAGAACCGTGCCAGGTGTCCGGCTCTGCATCGACTGCAAAGAGCTGGAAGAACTGAACCAACGTACACACAGGTAAGGATTTGATAATGAAAAATATCGTTGAAAATCAAGGTATAAAAACTGATAAGCCGCTGGCGATGAGTTATGAAGCATTGAAGGCTGAGCGCGATGCGCTGGCCGATCGAGTAGAGCGCCTTAGCGGCATGCTCACCGAATCCAGAGTTGCGGCAAAGTCGGCAGAAGAACGAGCCAATGCGCTGGCTGTGGAGAATGCGGGATTTAAGCACGCGCTTTCCGTCATTTTGGAACATGTGGATGTAACCGACAAAGGGCAAGCCGGAGTAGTGGCGATGATTGCCAATGATGAGCTGTTCAACTCCGAAACGCCAGCCACTGACTCAGCACTTGCAGCTATGCGCCTCGAAGCAAAGATCGAAGGCGCTAATGAGCTGGCGGAGCGTATCGCTGAAATGCATTCCAAAACTGCACCCGGATCAAACATCGAAAAGAAGCTGATGTTTGCAGCTGAAGCCGCAATCGCATACGCCAATGGGCTGCGGGAGGCCAAATGAAAGATCGCCCAGTGATGCCAGAACTCGACGGCAAAAGCATTCTCGACATGTGCTGCGGCTCCCGCATGTTCTGGTTAGATAAACAGGACGAGCGCGCTGTATTCAGCGACAAGCGGAGCGAGAGCCACACCCTGTGCGACGGCAGAAATCTGGTTATCTCTCCTGACCTGATCGCCGACTTCACCGCGCTGCCTTTCGCCGATTGCACCTTCCCGGTTGTCGTGTTCGATCCGCCGCACCTGGAACGCGTCGGCCCCAACGGATGGCAGGGCAAAAAGTACGGGAGGCTCGACCGCGAAACATGGCGCGATGAACTGCGCGCCGGGTTCACTGAAGCTTTTCGCGTGTTGCGGCCACACGGCGTGCTGATCTTCAAATGGAACGAAACCCAGATACCTGTTAGCCAAATCATCGCTCTAACAGACGAGAAGCCGGCTATCTGGCAACGCACCGGCAAGAACGATAAGACGCACTGGATCATCTTCGTCAAATCGGGTGACAGCGTTATGGAGGTGGAGTGTGAGGTATGACAACGTCAAACCGTGTCCATTTTGCGGTGCCAGAGCAGTGACAGTGAAAGAGATATCGGGGCACTACCGAGCAAAATGCGGAGGCTGCGAGGTAGCAACCGCATTCATGGGTAGCGAGCATGGCGCCATTGAACGATGGAATCAGCGGGCCGAGGCCCAGGAGAAAGCATTATGAGCATGGCAAACGACACTTACGAATGCTGCAGAAGGAAATGCAAGCTGGTTCACCTGCACTCTGAGCGCGTCATGGTTGAAGGTAAGCCGATCGGTGGCGTACCCGTTAAGGATTCAACCTGTCCACGCTGTGGCTGCAAAGAGTTCTATATCGTTAAACGCGATGATGAGGATGGCGAGTGATGGACAATAAGCTGAGCGAACTGAGCAAGCCAGCGTCGTGGAGTGACGAACGCGGGAATCTTTGCACCAACACCATCAAAGAACGCGGGATGGATAGCAAATATCGCCAGGACTACGAGAAATACTCAACGCCCCTCTACTCGCAAGAGTACGTCTCCGCCCTGCTGGCGCGTATCGAGGAGCTGGAAGCCATCCGAGCAGACGCCTCCCAGGTGTTCAAAGAAATCGGCAACGAGTTGGGCTGCAATCCCGACAACGAGTCGATCATGATGGCTATCGATGAACTGAAAAAGCGGCTGGCTACGCCGGTGCGGTTGCCGAACAAGAACGATGACGAGTTTTGGTTCGATAACGTGTTTCAGGTGGCGAAGTTCGACCGTTCAGTTGAACGGGCTATCCGCGCCGCTGGCTTCACCGTAGAGGGGGATGAGTAGCCATGCCAACACACTCCGAACTGGTCAGCTTCACGCGTGACAGGGATTCACGGAAAACTACCAGCATCTACCACACGGAGCAGTTTTCACGCAACGCAGGGACGGTTATTGACCAGAATCTAATTATCGAGGGGGATGGCATGACGCAGCGTTACACCGCCGATATGCGTTTTGATGACTTCCCCGCCTGCGGTTCTGAGCGTGAAGCAGCACTGAAACTCGCCGATTGGATGCAGCGTCTTGGCGCTGCCATTGAAGACCACTGGAGCCAGCCATGACACTAACGACCACTGAAGAGCTGAAGCATTTGGCTTCCAGCGACAACACCAACGAACTGACGCGCCGATTGGCTCGCGAGTGTTTGGCTAACCGGGAGGCGCAGCCGGTAGCGTGGCGCCACGACGATGGGCCATTCGGAGGCATTGCAATCACCCGAGCAAAGAGTGTTGCGGATAGCTGGATAGCTAAGGGCTGGACGGTAACACCGCTCTATACCGCCCCGCCAGCGCCAGTAGTTGTGAAACTACCGGCAGAGTTCTACAGCGGTGAGGGGATCGTGGTGCGCCTGGAAGAGGTTATGGCCGCATTAGCAGTGGTCGGCGTCCAGTTCGAGCGTAAAGCAAATGTAAAAACACGCTGCGAATTTCCAGCGCCAGCAGTGCCGAAAGAAATGACCGTAGAGCAAGCTTATGAAAATGTTCAAACATGGCATTACGCCAATGGCTGGAACGCCTGCCGCGCCGCAATGCTGGCAGCAGCGCCGGAGGGTGGGAATGGCTAAGAGCGACGAACAACGCAAGGCTGACGCGCGCGACCGTAAGCGCGCCCAGCGTCAACGTGAAAGAGAAGCGGCGAGCAGCGCCGCTGTAAGCGGCCGGCGCCGGATTACGTTCGAGGTTAGCGATCACATCTTCGAGCAGATCAAGGCTAACTGCGTGGCACGGCGTCCTGGCAAAGATCCGTACAGCGTCGATGAGTATTTCGAACTGCTGGCGGTGCAAGACATCAACCAACTGAAGCGCCAACTTGCGGAACTGGCCAGCCATAAATGCCAGTGCGGTGAGTCTATGCCTGGACCTTACGGCGGGTGTTACCGAAATGGTGAAGCGGTGTGCGGGCAGACACAGATCTGGCGAGAGCTGATGCTCAAGACGCTGTAGCCGATTGCGGAAAATTTGACTCATCTGGTCTAAAATATTACTGTTCATGTATACAGTATTTCAGGTGAGTTATGAGCAAGAAAGCAGACATTTATCAGGTGGTCTACAGGGGAGAGTGGCTGCAGCAGTTTGTTCCAGGGGGATGGGTTTTCTTTCAACGTAATGTCGAATATGGCGGTGGCTATTGGCTTGGCAGGACATATGAGAATGTCTTCATGATCGATTATGAGCGGCCGGTTTCGCTTAGCGAGGGTATCAAGTTTATCCTTGCGACAATGGCGATAGAACGAAACTCGCCGACATTCGACGATGACTTCGAGCTGGTGTGACGTGTCACACAATATAGCGTGACAATGAAACAAGGTCACACACGATAAAACCGCCGCTTGGCGGTTTTTCACTGCGTGTTATGATATTACCCAGGAGGTAATTTTTATGGCGAGAGACGGTAAGCTTAACGCGCAGATGGAGCGCTTCTGCCAGGAATACATCAAGAACCCGGACAACCAGACCGCGGCTGCTGCTGCTGCAGGCTATAAGAATGCGGCCGTGTCGGCGTCGCGCAACATGGACAACCCGAAGGTGCAGGAGCGCATCGCGGAGCTGATGAAGCAACGCAACAAGCGAACGAAGATCAG